>Ga0056114_1001800_pt1 | contig 10230 bp, 5 predicted proteins | sample WorMetHERISLAND1_FD_77005 | JGI IMG/M metagenome (GOLD analysis project Ga0056114, IMG submission 77005) | Marine gutless worms symbiont microbial communities from Max Planck institute for Marine Microbiology, Germany - Olavius loisae HERON... ... | reverse complement strand
TTCTATCTTTAACCGTGAATATCTCGAAAACGGTCGCAGATACGCCTAAAGTTACTATTAATGACTAATATGAAGTCACGTATGGGCTTTCGATTGGCACCAAGATCGATGACCTTGGATGACCTTGAACTTCACAAGTTTGAATTTTCAGCGAATTTCTCGGGATTTCGCAGATTTCGGACACAACAGCAGCTAAACGCACGAAGATAGGCCAGTATTGTCAGCGACAACATTGTAAGCAGGTCGAATTGGAGCAATTTTTGGCAGACTTTCGCGTCGCGCGGGTTTGTCAGCGATAGCTGGGCTTTCTTGTTTAAATTTAACAATTAACATGCCGTGTGTTAAATCAGGTGTGCAACTAATACTAGTACTTGTACTTTACCATGAAGATTTAGAATATCCATGCTGTATAGTAGAATGAAGTAGAGTAGAGTTGGCTTTTCTGGTAAAACATAGCCCAATTATTCTGCACTTTGGGTTCTTTGTTTATATCACATTAGTAATACAGACTTTACGTTATTTATTTATCTGTCTGTTATTGTATTGTCAATAATGTGCAGCAACAATAGGCGACTGGTGTTGATGAATGATGGCTTTTCTGTTAGACGTCCACAGCTTGTGTTTCCTAGAGTTGTTTGCTTGATGTTTGTGTGGAGAATAAAATCTTTCGTCTTCTTCTTCTATATACAATGACACGCTGATGTCTCCACAAGTTGTTTTAATTATTTATTTGTGTCACTTCAGTGGTAAATTTGACTTACTATGTGACGAATTTGGCATCTGTGAGTACAAACATCATAACATGATCTTTAAACTACTGAAATCGGTCGGAGATCAGCTGCAGTGGACATCATAACTTATTCAGTTATGACAATGAACTATTGAAAATACTATTAACTACCCAACTCATTACTGCATGTTCAGTGATGTATGTAACTATGTATCTCAAATTCCTGGCAGAAGTTGGCAACCCTAACTGACGTTGTAGTCACACACAAATAACTGAGATTCTGTGAATGTCCTATGATAACACCACATCGTCAATCACAATTAACACTCAATCAGACACAATAACGAAGTAAATCTTTTATTAGCAACAACTGTATGATAATAAAACAGAAAACTATTACAAACAGACTGCAAAACGTCTTTGTTTTAAGACTTACAAAGAAACGCTATATGCAAATACGTAATACAGTGTAACTAGAACAGTGAAAAAACAATGTACACCAAAGATGCATTTTATAAGAAACTTTTCATTAAAGTTTCAGTTTATTATAGTATTATTAGGGCCTGTCCGTTGTACTGTGTTGGGGATGTGAACAGACTAGACAGTGACTCAAACTAGAAATTGCCAAAAATTGCGAATATCAAATGCACACAAAAACCTACAACAAGAACACCTTGACTGTATCAGAGATATTAATACACGTGATGCCTGCCACCTTTCATTTACAAACAGAATGTGATTTGACGAGAAAATTGCAGTTATGGCAGCAGTTTCAGTGTGAGAACATATAAACTATTGATTGGACAGTATACAAGTGTACGATGCACAACAACTTGACAACAGTCAGCAGAAATGTACAATTAGCAATTACTGCAGGACGAATAAGAGTATCATAATTATTGTCTCTAATGATGACCGACACATGCCCCCGCACTCGTGCTGTAAACTGGCTTCAGCCAAACTGAACTGGTTGCTTTTATTTATTAAATTTTGTTTACATTTTAAATTATCTTGTTTTCTGAATGCATGTGGACCGAGATCATCACTTGTGACTAGGAGTGAGTTAGTGAGTGAGCAGTTTCTTAACTTCACATCAGCACAATTAGGCTATACAGTGCCATTCACCGTCACGTGACTAGGAACTGATACTGCACATCGGAGGTGTGTCTTTTACTTTTTTGCTACATAGAATTCTACGCTAGATTTCTAGATTTCTAGCTAAAAACTAAAGATGACTTCCTCGCGACATTTCACTAGATCCTATGTTGCTATAGCAACGATGTTAAACAGCAATGTTTGGTCGCGGATGTCAATATGTAATTTGTCGTGTTTAAACGTGACGTTAACCACAAAAAGTATTGCTGTCATACTGATGCATTCATTACACAAAAATGTCGTCTAAAATCTGTCCAAACGAAAACACATCCTCACCAAACTCGCCATTTGCCATCTTGTGGGCAGAGCTAGCAAAACCTAGCAAAGAAATTTCTTGCTCGCTAGTTCTTGTAGAATTCTCGCTAGGTCTATGATAAAAGACACTTCCTAGCCTAGCAGCTACGAGAATCTCGTAGCAACTGAAAGTAAAAGACATGCCTCAAACTGTGCTCAGCAAATTTCTCCAGCATAATACCATTTCAGCAGGACTAGTTAGTATCATGAATAAATTATGCCACAAATACAGCAGTCGCTCATGATCAAAATCAACCTTTCTTCACAGTGCGTTGAAATGCAGTAGTCACATGTGTTGCATCACTGTGAAAACTGGTGCACAACTACTCTATCAAACACCTAACGTCAGTGATACGACACGCAATTGGCAGAAAACTGACCCGATGACGGGCTATATACATTCAACATAACCCGCTTACTATAGGGAGCATTTCATTTACAAACACCTTATTGCCGTATACAAGTACTCGTATGATGAATGTAACTATCATATAGGAACTCAGCTTGTACAGTTTGACAACATCATTGTATGCACTGACAGTTAAGTTGTATATCAAACAGTTTGTGATAGGAGCTGCATTTATCTCGGTACATATCACAACGACATATATTAGCATATATCCTGTACCATTCTGGCAAAAGTATTAACAAGATTTCAACTGGCCATAAATGGAAAAACCAAACGGCAACCATCTACGTATGTAGGTCACTGATATCTGCTTGTCAAATTAGTTTTCACATTTCCTGCTTTTTTATTTCAACATGACTTTTTGTTCATAATATCGATTTTCCACTCAAAATGGCAGCTGAAAGGTCATGCACCAAAAAAAACTAAATGGCTGCTTGGCATTCACAAATTTACCAGTAGAATTGACAGACTGCTATTACTGGTTATTTTACTGTTTAATGGCAAGAATCTAAGTACATCTCAGAATATTTAGGAACTGTCGTTCACAGCAAGATTGTTTCATGTCCGCTATCCTGCCAATTATCTGGTTGAACATTTGTGCCAGCAATAATGGGATATTATTCATGTAAATATCTAGCCAGAATGGTACACGGCACGGCATGATGACAGCAATGGTAAATTGACAACGGCTGTGACAGACACACACACGACGTGAACACGAGTCGGAATAAAATATTGCAACAACGAACATTCGTCAGTTATACACAGTCAATGGACGGTGACGATTACAGCACGCGAGTGATTAGATTAAGATTCACATGACAGTTACACCAAGGTTTTATGATTTATTATCGACGTGTTCCTGTCTTTCAGTTAACCCGCAGTCTCTTGAGAAACTGGCAGACTGCAGCTACTAAGACTGTAAGATATCATTGGCCTACATAACAACCAGCAATATCATAAGGATTGCACGTCGGGATCAGTCAAGTTTGGAGGTGAGGTTTTGTTGGCAGGTGACAAAAATTGAAAATACGTATATTATTCTGTTGCAATGATATACCAAACACTGTTTGAGAGAAACGAAGTCGGTTGAATGGCTACACATCCTTATTGTAGAAGACCACGGAAGGTGATTCCACTGTCCCCAACAGTCACACCTATTGTGTTGTCAACACTGACATGGTGAGATGTAGCAAAATAGCTAAATTCTATACATTTCATCCACATTTAAGGCTGCGGCCAAAATTTCATATTATTTCATCGTGAGACAACAAGAAGGAAGCCATTACCAGGCAGTGAAAGAACTGTGACTTTATACGCTTAGGCAGTTATACACAAGTGTGATGTTGATTAAGAGTAATGGACAGACGGGAGACAGAATTCAGATGCACGATGAAACTGCTTGGAATGCTTCAATAACAAACAACGTATTGGTAATTAGTTCTTAATAACAAAAATATGGTGTCACCGTTGTTTTAACTAAAATGCGAAATGCAGTGCGTGTTGGACTGGTGCCTCAGCAAAAAAGTTTACGTTTTCGCTGTTTTTTCTTCATGTCAGAATAAACATTCAATTTCAAGAAATCATATGTACAGCTGAATCTGCATTAAATTCCAGGACCGGAAAGGCACTGAAACAGCTAAATCAATTCATTTTGTAGGTGAACTGGAACTAAATTATCACATTATTCATGTGGGCAGTTAGTGCAGTGAGGAATACATATACAAGAAATAAGAAACTACAGTATCATTGGCATCCATGACGGAATGTGTTTCACAAAAAAGCACAGAGACAAGAGGCTCAGCTATCGCCGACGGACCGCACGTCATCGGCACATTATGCTGCAGGTTATTAGCAGTTGGACAAATGCACGTCATAAAATATTTGAATTTACAAAGTATCAATCATAACCTTACAACCCGGGTTAGCAATAACTACAGGTTACTGAACATGACACGATTCGATAGATTGTATATGACTTCCTATTAATGTTCAACTGTAACTATGGCTCTAATGGGCACCGTTTTTGAGATATTTGCCTTTGAAAAATACTACATAACCTTGAAACTTGGGTCAGCGATAATTCAAGGTCAATGTAAATGACACCATTCGATAGATCGCATACCGTGATACGCCTTTATATTGAGATTCTACAGTAACTCACTAGCTTGCACCATTTCTGAGACATAGCGTGACACAGCTGCAAATTCACAATTACAACTGTGTGCGACGCTTGAGGAAGCAGCGCGCGGTTTATCTAAGAACTGCAAAACTTTAATCACTATCAGTAGCATGCATTGTCATAAATGGGCCTGGGATCAGCAGGGCGGACTGCAGCTTGCTGCTGTCGTGCTGCGGCTGCAGCAGAAGTATATGTTTTTCACAGAATGGTGGTACCAGTACAAAAAATTTTGCTAGGTGTGAAACCCTTTGAATTTCCACAACATCTTTACACTGCTAAAAACTAGAGCTTTTGGACTACTGTTTGGTAACTAAGAACTGCATGACTGTAGGCCCGTTGTTGTTAAAATTATACCACAACATGACAGATAGACATGACTATCGTATTATCATGTTTAGCAGAGGTGACGAGTGGTAATACAATTACCTACCACCACTTTACGTTTCAATGACTGATTATCTGTTTTTACAAACTTTTGTAACTCAGCCCCGGTCCAGACCTGAGTAGGAAAGGCATAATAACTACCACTTACTTACTTAAAGAAGGTGCATGGTAAGCAGTCTCTGGGCAGTTCTGGTTCTTTACAAATTGACGTCACTAACTTTATACACTGCCTTACATTCACATTGCACAGCCAGCACCACAAGAGCAGACGGAGAGACACACACACATGCACAACGTGTCTGACACAGCTGCCGAGGGTCAACTACATTTCTGCGCTACTAGTGCGAGGTGAGCTTATGTACATGAGAAACATGCGCCAGTCGGCAGCACTAAGACGCAAACCGGCTAGATGCACGGACCGAGACAGTTACGAACAGATGACGACAACACATAGCGACATACACACATACAGCTGCAGGACATCAACTGTCAGTCGACATGTCAAGGTCATCGTGAGGTCACAAGGTCACGGTGAAAGTCACAGTCGGAGTTGAGAATGAGTCTTCACTTAAGTCGCTGAGTGACGTTGGCGAGTGCGACGGCGAAAGCCTGGACGGCGCTGTAAGGATACTGGAAGTCCAGAGTGTAGGCGTTGTTGTCGATGCGTCCGAACTGCATCACCTGTACAACAGGTGAGCAGAACATCGTTATTACAGCAGGTGAGAACAGGTCACAATCATCCACCATCAAATCTTCATCCAATGCCTCTAACAAACCGCTCCTAGCTTCAACAATGATCATTTATTGGTAACAATACAATGCCACTCATTGGAGACGTCTGCGGAAGACACGCCCTCAAGTGTGGTAAAAGCAAGTGTGTTCAAGCAGATAGCAGCACTGATATGTAGTAACTATATTATATTCATAATTACTGTATATTATTTATTACATTATGTTATTACTAATACTACTAGAATAGTGCACTAGTGGTCGTGTGGTAGACTGCTGGTCTTGTGATCGTGAGGTCACAAGTTTTAATCCCGCTCGGTCTACTCAATGCCAACTCAGCTTAACACCTCCCCAGGGTCGGTTACTAAATCAGTGTAAGCTGTGGAGTAAATGGGCACACCACACAATACACTAGCCCCACATCTGTAGTCTTGCGGCTTCGGCTGGTGTCCGGCTGAGGGTTACAGGAAATGGAGATCAGCGCCGCCCTATGAGGCTCGGGAAGGACTTTACTTCTTTTCTTTTATTACTAATACTACGAATAATAAGATTTCAATGTCGTGTACAGCTCGTTCACTGTCTCAGCTGAGGTTACACAGAGTTGACACAAGTTTCAAAGCAACAGACCAAAGGGTCGACTCTACGGCGTTAATATTCAAACCTGTTTTCCACCGAATTCAATCTGGAAGTTCTTGGCGGACTCCTGCGTGACGCGACCGCCGAAGTCCAGCTGGTAGACCTGACTGGTTTCATTCCACATCGGAGCTTTGTTGTACATGACGAATCGTCGTCGTCGCGACGCGGGGCTCGGTGAGCTGGGGTTGGTACAACAGCTGCCGGCGGCGGCCGCGGAGCTGGCTACGTGCAGCGGACTGTGACGAGGACTCACGGAGCTGCTCGCAGCCAGCAACGAATCTCGACCGACCGAGCATGCAGACTCCTGATGGTCACACCTCGTAGTGCGCACCTTCCTCAGCTACAACAACCAACAGCTACCACTGCAGCCGTGACGGCGTGACAACGTCATAACTGGCAAGTTAAAGTCGATGACACATCAGATCTTTCTCCTACACATCACGCTGTCGACTGTCCTGTCGTGCACTGAAACACATCCTCCACATCACTTGCGACAACTGAGCAGTCAGTGTTTTACAGGCTGTATATAGCCTTCTCCTTGTTATCTAACAGGATTGTATTGGATTGTACAGTGTTTTACGTCCCCGCCAACACAGTATAGGTTATATGGGAGACGGGAAGTGTTATCTAGCAGCATCAAGGCACTGCACACAACGGCAAATAAACACCACGTACACCTCAGTTGGAGGAGAGTTTAACGCCGCATCAGACACAGTCTAGGTCATTTCAGTCTTTGCAGCCAATCACTTCACTTACAGGAAATACACTCAGAAAAGCAAACAACGCAAAATACAGCAGAACAAAATTAAATTACACTCAATACACTGGTTCAGTCGCCTTTTACGACACTCAGCCAGGAAACAAGATGGACTTATCTACAACGATCCCGAGCCCACATGGGGCAACCACGACAACTAAGTACTTCAAACTTGGCATGCCAGATATAAGTGACGAGTTACACAGCACCACATTCATGAAACAGTGTTACAGATTTGTGAAATTGTCTACAGCGGTCGACAACAATTTCAAAATCCTAGGCTATGAGTCATGTTTCTTTCACACGAGGCCAGCAGAGGCAAAGGCAACCAAACTGAATATCAACAGACACTAGCAAAGAAGAAGCACTATTGACAGTGAATAAGCTACTGTGTAGGCAGATCAGCTGCAAAGGCAAGGACTTGTGAGTGACAAGAAGACCACCAAGAAGGAACATAAGCAGTGTAAACAGTGTAAAAGCTAACCGGTAAGTCAACTACGTAAGTATGTAAATACAATCACTCTTCAACCCTTAGATGCCCGCTACTGCCATGTGGCTACAGCTATAAAGCATCCTGTGCCAGACCGGGTTAAGCCGTCATTTGTAGGATGCTTTATAGCTGTACCCATATGGCAACAGCGGGTGTCAAAGGGTTAACCAATTACAAATAGCAAACGCATCTTGACCTTTTTGTTGAGCTGAGCCTTTTGGAATGTTTCAAGGTTGCGGTAGTTTTCACTGGTCGTGACCTCATCCAGGCTCAGAGCCATGAGTTCATCGTCCGAGCTGTCAGCCACGTAGCTGTTCACTACGCCAGTGTTGACGTTTAGTCGGCGGCGGCCGGTCAGCGGAGACTGCAGCCGCGTCCGGCCGAGCAGAGGCGTCGCTGCCGATTGCCGCATGGCGCTGACGACAGGTCGATGAACTGGCGACGCCGGCAGAGATGCACTCTGGGATTGCCGCGGTACTTCTGACACAGCTGCGCAGCTCTCGCAGCGCCGGACATCCAGTGACCCACATCGCTGCGAGCGTGCGTGGTGAATTATAGCCGGCGAGCTGGGGTGTGACAGATGAGGCGACGACTCTGTCGACTTGGCGTCGTCGTTCTGCGATGGAACTGAAGGCCTGGCGACGCCGCACAGACCCCGACGCTTCCCGTTCCTTCGCCGCACTTGCTCCGAAGTCCGGACGCCATGGCAGAGAGCATTCCGTGCCATCTCGCGCAGTTTGGCCGTCTGATGTCGGAGTTCGGCGCCGGGAGAACGCGACTTGCGGAAGGTTGGTGAGAAGGATCGCGGCAGTCGACTGGCGGCGACCACAGCGAGCTCTGTGGCTGCACTACTACAGGCGAAACATCGAGCATCCGGTGAAGACTGCCTCTGACGGATCAAGATCTCGGCGTGGACTGGTGACGTCTGTGCAATGCCTCGCTCCGGTGTCGGCTCCGACGTTGCTTTGCGGACGATCTGTATGACCGACCGGTGTGATGTCTCAGGCGCCGGTGACGCCAACATCTGAGTACTCTGCATGATCTCGCGAGCAGACAGTCCAGCAGCGGTGCAGTGGATAGCGTCTCGGGCGCTACACTGTCTCTCATAGAGATCTGTCTTGTCGTCGCAATCGTCGTCGATGTATTGAATCTCCTCGCAGGCACGGTCAGCCCATCTCGGCAACACCGATACACTGCTGTCGGCAACTGTCGGCACCGGGCTGCATGCCGACGGCTGCCGAGCGACAGAAACGTTCATCACGTCATCAACCGGGCGGGGAATGTACATCATGGTACACGCCGTGTTGTGCACGTCGATGTGGTTATTAGCAGCCAGCACCGAGTGCAGGCCGGTAGACTCACACAGCGACACTGCCGCTGCCATCGGTAGAAACGGTCCGGCGTCGGTTGGTGACACCCTGGCGGGGCACGGCTCACGAGAGCCGCAGTGCAGCGGGCTGGTCGAAGTGTCAACTACGGCGGAGATGACGCAGTCCGGAGGCACACAGTGCGCCGCCACCGGACACGCCGACGATGAGGACGGATTCATCAGATCCTGAGTATCAAGCATGAGATTTCTGTCAACGGCAACCGACAGCGTCGGGTCGATGACGATGGCGGCACACGAGCAGCCGTCAGTGACCACACCGGCGTGGAGCCGGTCACAGCAGGACACGCTCAGCTCCGAGGACTGCGCGTCCAGATCATATCCTACTGCTGTATCACACACCATGACACACAACAGCATCATAACGAGACACCAATTCACATGCATACAATACCATACTTAGTTGCAGGCAACAACAGTATCTGCAGTATATGCACAAATACTGCTGGATGTGGCACAATTCAGCATCAGTGTCGAAATTTTCCTCATGTCCATCTCAATCAAAGAATCTACATACAAGCATCATTGCAGAGTGTGACCTTATAAGTGTGACACGGTGGAACAGTATCATATCAGACATTAGTGGTAGCATATTTTCCCTGTATCTATGTTAATTAGGTGGGAAAGGTATGTGCCTCGTTGGAGGCCTACAGGCAGTTTTTCATACACTGCCTGACACCACATGGCTGCTACATGCATGCTGGCAACAGACTCATTTGCCATGGGCATGGGTGGACTGTTTGTTGGAAAGAACTGATGGCTCAAGCATGAGTGGAGTATCAATTGGCCAGCACTGATTTTCTGATATGGATTTTGCTGACAACATTTCTCTTCTTGCTGAGTTGCTTGAACTCTTTGTATGTGCACTCAAGACAATGAGTCAGGTCAAGTTCCGCTAAGCGACCCGCTAAGCGGAGTGCTAAGACCCAAATTCAGTCTAAGACCCGACTTAAATCAGAACTTGACCTGGCGACGGAGATTTGGTCTAAGAATATTCTTAGACCGAATTTGGGTCTTAGCAAGGTGCTAAGACTGGACTTAAGTCAAGAAACCTGCTAAGACCGAACTTAAGCTGAA
>Ga0056114_1001799_pt1 | contig 10231 bp, 7 predicted proteins | sample WorMetHERISLAND1_FD_77005 | JGI IMG/M metagenome (GOLD analysis project Ga0056114, IMG submission 77005) | Marine gutless worms symbiont microbial communities from Max Planck institute for Marine Microbiology, Germany - Olavius loisae HERON... ... | reverse complement strand
GTAACTTTGGCCGTATCTGCTACCGTTTTCGAGATATTGACGCTTAAAGCTAGAAAATCGCTGAATTTTCCCGACCGACCCTTGTTTGAGGCCCCCGTTCGGGAGGAACCCCTTAGAATTTGGTGATGAAATTTGGCGTCAGAAAACTAGAGTCTTGGGGCTATCAGACGGTGAAGAAATCATGCCCCTAGCTTTCTTCGTTTTGACAAAATACCGGCGCGTGACAGACGGACGGACAGACACGTTGCGATCACTATTACCCGCGCTAGCATAGCGTCGCGCGGGTAAAAAAGCGACATGAGCGTATATTATGATAAACTGTGCAAGGCGAGGAACATGATAAACAATAAACACGCGCATGCGGCAAGTGCATATGTGCGTCGGATCGAATTCTGTTCTATCGAGACGACGACTTTGACAACATATAGTCAGTCGTCACGATATAGTGATAGACATATGCCGGTGAACCTATATATACCTCGCCGTTTCCATCATGTCGAGCTGATGCAGGCCTACACGGAATTAATTGAATTCCACACGCGCGATGCGACTATACAATTCAATTGCGACGTGTACAGAGGTCTGCATTCAGAGAACGAGGCCGGAAGAAGTATAGAGTGAGGGAATTAGATGGGACCGGACGTCAAGGTGAGCTGCTGGTGGTCTAGGTCGTCTCTGTCGATCTACTGTGACTACGTGAGTTGAAAGAGAAACGATTGTTCGCTATACTGAATGTCGTCAACGGTCCAGCTGATTAGCTGCGTCGACGGCATCATGACATACTATTTAGCCCCGTCATAATTTCAATACAAGTACCTCACTATCAGTCACACAATCTATGACACGTAAATACATACAAACTCTACGGCATTGCTATATTTTCGAGCACTGAAATTTACTAGCTAGCTAAGGTTAATGATCATTGTTATTCACCGCAAATGTAACAAAATGCATACTAAATCCTAAGTCCTTGGAAACTGGACACATTCTCTGGAGATTCACCGCAGCATCAGAAACTGTCATTATTATTCTTCTAGAATTCTGCGTGAAAGAAGACACAAGGGAATTTGATAAAATCTGAACACTGTATACTGTTTATGAGTTTCAGCAGTATATGTGAAAGAAGACGACGACGAACGTTGCAGTTGTGGACCTTCGAATATATAGGCCTACAACAACCTACGAGGGCGGCTACTGGTTATAGAGTTTGTGGTCTAGCCTGGTAGATGGTGATACAGTTGAACAGAAAAAACCTCAAACATTGTCGTCAGTGAGACACTCGTACAGTCCCTCTCCTTGTCCGTAGGATCCGATGTTGTGTCAAACGGCTAAACCCTTCCACCATCTGATGGCCCAATCATTCCAGTTTTTTACGAACTAGTCGCCGTTACTAAATTCCGACGGGATCACTGCATAATGAAACAATACACGTGCGGTATAAGAATTTGAGCTTTTATTTAATGACCTCTTCGCCACGTTCGTGAGTGTGATAAACAATGTCGACGACGTTCTATCGATGTCGCAAACTTGTAACGTGCTGCAAATCGGCAGCGTCGTTGCGCTGATGTTTGTTTAGAAACAGCCACCAGCGATAGCTCGGCTTCTTGTTCGATAACTTATTTTGGGAAAATAATTGTCGTCATGCACTACCTTATTGCTGTCAGTTACACTATAAATGTCGATGACGACGATCAGATTCACTGTGTGTTTGGACGTCGAAAACGCAGAGTATGTGTTGTGAGAATGTGTGACTTGGGACGGACACAATCACAATGGCGACAGTTTAGCGTTGTGCTGATGATGTATTGTGTAAGTGTGTCCTGAGGCATTCCACTTGTTAGCGCAGCACGTCACCGGCAGGTGGCATGGAGTACCCCCTCTCCCCGCACTGCCGGTGGCCATGTCGTTAGACCGATGTTGTTCGGTTAATTCACCCTAATACATCGGCCGTATACCTCGCCACTGTCAACGTGGGTGGCACAAACGTATAGCTGAGAGAGTGAATCGAAAACTGACACGTGTGTCGCGCCTCGGCTCCACTGGACTGAAAAATATTCAGTAAGTATTAAACGCAAACACTGAGATGGTTTACCCACCCGCAGACGGTCACCCATCCAAGTATTAACCGGGCCCGACGTAGAGTAACTACGTTGATCAAGACCAACGCGTTACCGCTAAGCCAGGCCACCATGCACTGGGCACATTATGTACAACTCGACACAATGCTGAATACTATTTTTAATGAAACCTGTACATCGTACACGTAATGTACGAGTAAACTACAGTGCACGCCACCGTGTATAGGCCCTTATGCTACAATAGCATTTCCTTGGTACTGACGTATAGATCGAATGGAGGACGGGTCATTGCTGTGAAAGCTGTAGCCTACTAATGCTATACTATACTGTAGAAACTATATAATGCTACCACTACAACGATATTATAGCATACTATTGTTTCTACAGTATCACTGTAGTTTTACTACAGTTTTCGTAGTATAGGCCTACTAGATATTAGGCTACTATAGTTTTCGGAGCAGTGACCTTTCGGATTAGTGACCAGTAACGCGGGTTTAAATATATCCGTCAATTTTCTAAACCCAACTATGTGCTATTGGGCTAATTAAGCATTATAGCGGTCAGTTATGTATTAAAAACAAACTAAAACGCAAGTTATAAACGGGCAGTTAAATGCGTTATCTTTAACATAAAGCAAAAGCAGTTTATTGCAGATGCATTTTTCTTTTCGATATTTAATCGCTAAATCTCTGAGTTCATAGTCAACGTGTCTTGCGATAATGTGTCCTTTACGTGCATTTTCTACCTTCCATCATTCGGTGTGATTTCCGATTTACGGCAGCTTTTACACAGCGTGTAACGTTACGCGATGCCACTCACTATGACAACTAATCGACGGTGTGGCTAACCGGCGATCTGCTGCTCGCTTGCAAAGCTCTATTGTTCGATGCAGATTGAAATCATTGATCAGACAGCGCGCTGAAAGGTGTCGCGATATGTGAATGCGCGCGTTTATTGACGTCGTTCCCAGCCCATACATCTGGGTGACGGGCTAAGACCCTCCTGACAGTCCCTCCAGAGCGGCTGTGTAGTACGCATGACATGGTAGCAAATACATAATACTAACAATAACAATAATAAAATGAAATAATGATAATGTTCGCAGAACCAAAAACACACGCAATTAAGTCTATATCAGTAGTCAGTACAGTGCGGAGGAACTTGGCTACTAGCGGTTACATGTATTTGTTTAGTTTACATCTCTGAGAAGCCTCAAAGAATACTGCAGATTAGTGTAAAGTAGGTCGCAAAGCCTTCAACAGTTTTAGGCTTGTATAAATTATCTGGGACTGGGTCCCTGTTTCTAGTAGCTACAAAGAGAGTGAAGTAGATAAATGTTGGCTGACAATGACAATGTTACAGAGTCACGCGGACGAGTGTCGGGAGACGTGTCAGTTCTTGCGGCGAGTCAACAGTATCAGACCTGGTCGATGTCCGCCTGAGACTCAGGCGACTGGGTTGGCTGCTCTATGTGTGACGGCGTGTGACACTGACGCCGACTGTGAACCAGGAGCGCTCAAATGCTGCTCAAACAGCTGCGGATGGACCTGCCAACAAGCCCTGCACACGTTCGACGGTACGGTCGTACATAACTCTTATACGATCGTTAATGTTCCCTTTTTATTCCGCAGCCTTCTTTTGGGATGATGTACGCACTAATTTAGATCATGTGTAATGCATCACATTCACAGTTGACTTCACTGTTGTCTTTTTATGTGCTATTAAGCCTGCGAATAAAGATGAATGAAATTCATTTAAGACATAATGACAATTTAACCGGTATTACGAATATATTTAAAAACAGTGCATTTACCGAATCGAATGTCATGTGGAAACTGCTGAAGAAAAATTTAATAGAATTTTTACGTATGACGTTGATTCATAAATTGTGTAATTTCAAAGAAGAGCGTTGTTTATTTAATAAGTGTAATACACTGGTGTGACTGTGTGAATCAAATACGTCAGTTAACTTGCCCCAAATGACAATACATTTGCTTCCTCCATGTCCACTTTTAGATGTAAAGTTTTCTTTTACTTAGGCCACGTTCAAAATTTCTGTCGTAATGTAACACGGCACCCGGTCGTTTAGTATTCCGCGGAGTCGGCAGAGAATTAGCTGCTGTCCGCGTAAATCCATGGAGTGAGAAGTTCAGATTAAGTTGTCGTCGCTAACACGTGATACGCCACCTACGACGTCAGTAAATTGGCGGCAAATATGTGTCAATTTTCGACCAATTACCGACGGACAAACGGCGGACATTTGTATCATAGTGGATGGAGCTCGTCTGGTTTCGTTTGCCGTTATTTGTCGGTCTCGGTTCAGCTCTAATTGTGGCGGCGAACGGGCTTTAAACTAATCCGACACATGCGTGTCAATTCGACCGGTCGCCGGTCGGGCGTGGACGTGCTGATCGTGCCCGGTAGCGATACACCCGGGAAGGAAGCAGGTGCGATGTGGCCTTTATGACAGGGTCTCCGGGCGCCTGTTAACGGCGCGCGCTGCGCTCGATACCGCCCGCGCGTCGATCGGTTGCAGATGCTGCCAGGCGACACGGCGCAGGGTGCAGTAGCCATATCAATCAACTGCTCCATCCGTTCGCTTGCAGCCGCCGCGTCCGCCCGCCGAATCCCGGGCAATGAACCCTCCGTATCACGCTGACGCCTTCGTCCCGATCTCTCGGCCGAACGGCCGGCCACACCTGTAACCAGTAAATGCCAAGGCCGTGTAATCGGCCCGACGCGGTGATTGCGGGCAGATGGCGCGCTACGATCGTCATCCGTCTTCCACGTCAGTCGCTGCGAGTGCAGTAATGGCGCATGAAGTTCGCATTAGCGGGCCACACGCGTCGTCGCACGACACAAGCCGCCGCCGTCTCTTGTCTTATCGTCGAGCGCCTTCCGACTTGGCGCCGGCACAGATAAGTCGAACGGTCTTAGGCGTGAACGGACAACCGCCGAGTAATTGCCGCGTCGACTGGCGCGCAGGTGCATGTCGTCGCGCGCGATTTAGTCGCACAGTAGTCAACATCCGTATACAAGTGCTGTGCACCTTTAGTAAATAAATGCCGATATTTAATGCAAGATGCCGTCAAAATCATTTAACACTAAACACAGGGAAGTGAACCTAGTGACTTGAGGCCAAATCTGGCAGACCAGCCTGTGAGCTGATCATAACGGATTTGTATAGCGCCTATTACTGTAAAAGAACACAAGTGCTACAGACAGACAGACGGACGGACGGACGGGATTGGCGGCAATATGCACGAAAGTGAATCGGCTGCCAACTAACGGAGCCGCGGCATTCTGTACACGTTGTGGTGATTGCAACGATCAGCTACTAGTATAGCGTTGCAGTAGTGCAGTCGTGCGATGACGTATGCTATGACCAGCTGCAGTGTTGGTTCTTGTCTGACAAGAAGACGGATCTACCACAAACGACTGAGACACAGGTCGCCTCCATCTTGCGTTTATGTGCTGCTTCATAGACATTTTGGAGTCGAGTTAAAAATCAAATCAAATCCTTTCATTTGCTTACGACATACAGACAACATGACGAATATGACAATGCATGAACAGGTCAGACAATAGTCTATGAATCTTTTTCAGCAGCTGTTCGCCCAGGTCTCGAAAGGTAGAAGTAAGGGATATATCTCAGATACATCTCAGACCCGATCTGGGTATGATGCTGTTGGCTGTGCAGTTTAGTCGTGTTTCATTTCGACAGATAACTTCCGTCTTATCGGCATCTAATTGCAGCCATATTGCCGAAAAAAATTTACAAGTGAATTTAAATCAGCAACAAAAACAGTGTTAAAAATGAACGATCGATAATCACTGCTAATGTGTATATGCATTAAGTAAGTAAATAACTAAATACGAGTATATTGGACATGTGTAAGAATTACTTTGCATACTAAAGTGCGTATCACTTTTGTGTGTCAACACGAATGATTGTTTCAAGCCTCATTATAGTGGTGCTTTACCGAGACAGTTTTAAACGGTTTCCCCCGAAATAAACACGCATCCGTCAGAGTCTAAAACTGTGACTCGATGCTACTGTGCTGTGCGTGACAGGAGTACCGAACGTCCCCGAGCGACCAACGATCCGTGAGCGACCACGCGGTGTGGAGGTAAGGTGGACGGGCGTCGAGACGACTACTGCCGGCGGAGGCAACGACTCGGGTCCACTGCTGTACATCGTAGACTCTAGATGGAACATTGGGCGAGAGCAGAACGAGGTTGAAATGTCGCCGTGGCAGCAAGTCGCACAGGTCGGTGTCTAATCACAAACCGACATGTCTTGTCTATCGGATCTCATGAAATCTATGGCATACGCAATTAAATAGGCTACGTCGGCGACAATACGATATATTGCAATCGAAACTGACGATTGTTTTCTGCGCTAATAAGACACACAAAGTTTACTATAGAAATCGCAATTTAGAAAACTGAGGAACACGCGTCAAAAGTCCACGAAAAGTTAACACCGTTGCTATGGAAAGTGTTTAGGTTTAAAGCTGGGCATGGATTGGAACAAAAGATCATGAAGAGCGGTAAATTAATTTTACTGCGAAATGCGGATACGAGTGGTAGTAGAAATGTCTGGCTGCAGAATGATGTGAAGTTGGAACGAACACGATATGAGTAATAAAGACAACAACAGAGCTAATAACAGCGTCATTCTGCGCGTGAAACTTGACTGGCCACGCAATCGGGGTCGTGAATTCGAGTGCATTATGGGAAGCTGTTCTGTTTGTCCTCTCGCGAGCAAATTCAACAGATGTCTGGAAATCGTTGTTGACTTGCTGAGTTGGCATGTTGCTGTTGTTCGCATGGCAGAAAAGTTCTACGAAAACCAGTTTTCATCTTCGGCGAATGACCGACGCAAAATAAATTTAAAACACGAATTTCGCGGCAAATAACGTCAATTTCTTATGACATCTGCTAGACAGTTGCTTGGATCTAAGTAACATAACACTGTACTAAATGAACATTGTCGAGAAGACCACTGCGGGCTTTGCGGAAGAAAATCCGACATTTTCGTCGATGTTTGTTTGTCCGTTTGTGTTAATATTTTAGTGACATTCGCTAGAGTGATTGTATGTCATCTCTATTCTTGGCGGCCACGACTTTAATAAACACACTTACTTTCTTACAACTCACAAGCAGCAAAAAGGTCGAAACAGTTCCAGTGTCGAACACAAACTTCTGGTGACAGAGAACGACGTTTCTTGTTGTCGTTATGTGACCCCCTGTGAATTTTCTGAGAGACTGGAAACTGGAAAGGAAGTAATGAGCAGACAAAAGGACACGGCAGACGATACGATACGATACGACAGAGGGAGTTCAACGTGCGTAGACTTGAAAGCTGACGGTGTGATCGGCTTAGTCTAGCACAGGTAACCAACAAATAAAAATAAGAAGAAAAATAAAACAACAAAAAAACAAACACACAGCAGGTGCGGTGTGAGTCCAAATTCCGTGAAGGCACCAGAAGACGACGGAGGAAAGGATTTGTGAAACAAAATGGGTTTCAACTTTTAAGTCTGGAGTGAAAGACTGAAAGAGCGACTGATAGGTAGCCTCATTTTTCTCTGAAACCTGGTCATCTCTGAGACTGTAGTGTAGGATGCCTGGCGGTCTGCGAGTGACGGCTGACATGTTTACTGGCAGCGCGGAGGAAGTCGATTGGCCTTCGGCGTCGAACGCTCGATTTAATCGCATCCGACGATGATAATCACAATCGTCAGGCTTCGTAACGTAACGTAACGTAACGTAGCTAGAAGCGTGTCGGTGACCGCGACTCACTGAGATATCGACACACGCGACGACGACTCGACTGCATCGCACCGTCCATCTCGTCATCAACGTCTCTATTATACAGCCAAGGAGCGGTGAGCCAGGTCGTCAGCGCGAGAAATTGAAGCAGCGAGCGATGCATCTATCAGTAACTATAGAGCTCTATGATTGAACCAGCCACCACTAGGCCTACTGTCGCCGACCTCACTGCTGCTACTGCTGCTGCTGCAAGTGGTCTGTCTGTAGGTCGACGTCTGGGAGGATCTCATTCCGTGGGCCGCGTTCTTCAAATCATCACCAGTATAGAATATCAGCTTCGATTTCATGTCTCTATTTCGCCGAATGATGAATGGACAATGAATGAAGTTATAAGCAGAGCCTGAGCCTGTATTATTCACTAACGTAAATTGAACCCTGACTCCATACCGCTCGTTAGCTCTGCTAAGCGCGGTGCCCCTGACTGTCTGTCTGTCTGTTTGTCACTTTGTGATACAATTTACAGAAAACAGACCTGCGATGATGCGGTTTTCACCAAAGACTAGTTTTTGGCGATGTAAAGATGTCGCGGAAATTCGAAGGGTATCACCCCCCGTGAGACAATTTGCTACAGGTACCCTTATTCTGGGATTCGGAAAGCTCGGAAAACGAACGCTACTTTCTGGCCAATCGCATAGCAAGATCACGGCTACCAATTATTTTTAGTAGCTTAAGGCTTAATGCTGCATAATTTAAGGCCAGAGTGGCATAAAAAGCCAAATTTTTACACATAAATTTCTTTAACTCCGGGCATGCCGAATCGCCGATCCCAAGCTCGATTATGACAACGCGCGCTAATGTGCCATATATAGCATATTAGCCACTACCCCACTGTCGTTTGACGGCCTCTCTCCAGGAAACCCCCGCAAATATCCACGCAAATCTTATATTTTCAGAAACTAGAGTCATTGGGCTATATCTTCGTTGCTGAAACTGAAAGTATAGATATATGTTGATTAAAATTTTCGTGGTGAGCTCCGAAATATGCATGTGTTTTGAAACAGAGCGCATAATAACTCTTCAAGGTCATCCAAGGTCGTTACTTTTGACACAGTCGAAAGCGCTTATGGACTTCCTATTGGTCCTTAATAGTAACCTTGGTCCTATCTTGCCGCGTTTCAGAGATATTAGAGCTTTTGTACACCGAAAGCCACATTTTTCCTCACTGTAGCCCTATTCCGGCGAAAATTTCAGGATGTTCCCTTTGGAGTGTCCGTGATATTGGGGTCTGCAAAGAGCGAACACCCCAGGCTAACGGTGAAATTATTTTCGAAAAATTCCGACCGGTGTGATCATGATACCTAAACGTTACGGACGGACGGACGGACAGACAGACAACTTGCCGTGGCAAATACCGCGCTGTGCGTAGCATCGCGCGGTAAAAAGGCTAAATTGACAGAGGTCGAAGACATACGGGCGGAGACGGGCATTATGAGTCATGCGATGTAGACGCATATATCGATGTGATGCTATTTTGACATGTTACTGTCGACAAGCGGTTTTAGGAGCTGTCAGATCTCATTACCGGTAATGCGGCCCGTAGCTAAGTGCATGGTCGGCATCTTCATCGATAGAGCTGTCTGTTTCTTCGCATTCTGTGCCGATGGATCCATACGTACCATAATATGCCTACACCTGGGCACTCGGGCTGCACTCAACTGTGGACTGTCGACGGTTTTTTTTTCAGAGAAAAACCATTTAAACACCAACCTCCGCGTTATCGATTCATCGCTGTATGCTATGATAGACAAGTGTATCGCCCCCGATGTGTCGAGACGATAAGCCTCGCCCTTATAGCAATGTTGCATCAAGGCTGACATCGTGGCATATAATCTTAGGATAATGAACTAGATGCTATAGGAGCCACTGCGGGCCTGAAGTCTACTTGAGAGGAGCGGAGAGGCGAGCGGAGGTCCAGAATTCATTGTAATGTCACCGACCACCACAGCGGCGCCATCTGGCAAATACAGGTTAAGCGTCGATGTTAGCAACAGACAGACAGACAAACAGACAGACATTGTCAGCGTCTAAAGCCGCCTTCCCACTATATGGGGCGGGTGTTTATTTCTCTATGAAGAACAGTTCGTAAATTGTGCCAATTTTCTGCTAGGCAAGCAGACAGTTGCCTAGATCGTTAGTTAGTGTTCACCGCAGTAGACAGAGTGACAGACAGACAGACGTACGACATATGGAATCACGACAGCAATAGTCGAGCTAATTGAACATCTTTTATTCACCATGAATGGTAGACAAAAAAAAACAAATCGTACAATGTACAACTTAACTACAACTTAACTAAACGAACTCAACATACACAG
>Ga0056114_1001798_pt1 | contig 10233 bp, 6 predicted proteins | sample WorMetHERISLAND1_FD_77005 | JGI IMG/M metagenome (GOLD analysis project Ga0056114, IMG submission 77005) | Marine gutless worms symbiont microbial communities from Max Planck institute for Marine Microbiology, Germany - Olavius loisae HERON... ... | reverse complement strand
CAACGGCGAGAAGAGGATGATTGTGTCAAGCGGATCTTGGAGGCAAACGTAGGTGGACAACGGAGCAGAGGAAGACAGAGAAAGAGATGGATCGACGTCGTCAAGCACAACATGGAGGACCTGAAGCTCAACGTGGAGGATGCCGAGAATCGAGCTGAATGGAGAAGGAGAACCCGTGTGGCTGACCCCCCACCTGAGGGATCCACAGCCTGAAGGAGAGAGATTGAAGACCTGAATCACTACTTCACCTACGTATTTCCTGCACTCAGTGAGCAGAATTTTAGTGTCTGCTTAAAGCAGTAAGTTGACGAGATGCAGATGTACATCGACTTTCTCGTCCGACAGTCTAATATAGCTATCAATCTGTCATAGAATGAGATCTAATATAAGTCGTGGTTCGATCACAACGGATTGCGTTTCAACAGTGATGAGTGAGTGTTAACAATCACCGGTAGGATTAGAAAGTAAGATTAGCCTAATGTGGTTTAGACTATAACATTGTTTATGACTGTCTAGCGGTCGGATAACACGATGTCCTATTGTCGTGTATATGATGTATGCCTACATATTTCATGGAAAATAACACGGATTGGACCTACAGAATGCAGTTCGCTTTGCGAACAAACTGACTGAAAGACCGTTGTCTAAATGTTCCCTTTGTCTGGCGGTGGCGTTTAGAGACGTATTCGACTAAACTGCATGTGATACATGTGATATGCAATTCTGCCTTTGTTAAAGATTGTGTGTTGCTCATTACGTCCCACGTATACTTTTATGCAGGGCTGTGTTCTAGCTCCAGTCTTTTCTTAAAGTTCTGAACCTGACGATCCATGCGGGTTGTCTTGGGTTATCTATGAAACAAGATACCTTTACATTACTTGACTACGCTGATAGCGTCTCACTACTCGCTCTTACTGTATATTGAAAATTCTGGTGCTTGCCCGAAACACGGACTGCCACAGCTTCGACTAGAAATCAGTTCGAACAAAACCAAGTTACGAGTATTTTGATAACAGTCTTATCATTCTTTCAAGATATCAATGTGCTGGTCATGACTCAAAATGTCTACCAGGCTTCTACAGTGATTCGCACTGAACTTCAGAGAGCGATCGATTTTTGTTAACCTTATGCAAGACAACTCAATGTATATATATATATGCTTAAGCTCAAATGCTAATAGTCGAAAGCGAAATACTGTATGTCACTGATGAACAAGGTCATTTTAAGAAAACTTTTAAGAAAATTTTAAGAAAAAACCGCTTATCGTGGCGGCCATCCGGTCGTACATATTATTATGCTCTGGTAAGTCTGGTTACGACTGATCTTTATCTAAGTCGAAGACAAGTCGAAAACTTATTACAAGTCTTGTTATGCGACAAGTCGATCTAATGGAACCTGGTGCTAATAAAACGTAATTTCAGGAAACAAATACCTGTCAATAGGTTAAATGTATTTTAAGTTAGTTAAGAATAATCTTGAACACGTGTCGCTGTAATTATAATTCAACAACAATGAAATATCAACCAATTATGTAGTTTTCATATATATTGACAGCTATGAGTGTGATTTTGTTTCCAACAAAAGTCTTGTTGTCCAGAAAATCATACGTTACTGCATAAAGCAAATGATACAAGTATCCGTTGTTGACAGTTACGATCTAGAGCGTGCATATGGCGACTACATGAGCTAAGCAGTTTATCTTCGCAGACTTCTAGTGTGCTTATTGCTGGATGTCGATCTAGTCGGAGTTTGCACTAATGGTTTCGTGGATCCATTTGACGTACGCCGAGACACGAGCGTAGACTGTAGGTTTGTTACTCTCGGCACATCGACGTGATCCCCAGCTGACCGCACCGTACAGCACCCAGCGATCACCATCAAGGCAAACCAGAGGACCACCGGAGTCGCCCTGTACCACACGCATAGCGATCATACGCGCTCATGCTGTCACAAACGTGTTTCGACGCTGTTGTTGCGTGCAATTAGCTATAACAAATCTACGGCTCAGTGGCGTATTGGTTAACGCGCTGGCACTCAGACCCAAATGTCCTGGGTTCGCGTCCCGGCCCTACCACTATTCTACTGGGTAGCAACCTTGGACAAGTTGTTTACTCACATGTCGGCTCCAAAAAACTGAGACACACAAAAGGGAGTTTTCGGACTGCACCGATTTCCTGGCTTAACTGATTGAGTACGTTAGATTAAGCGAAATGGAAAGAGCTAAGAGCTGCAACGCATTATAAAATAATCTCAATTTTCAACTTTCAATATTTTACGACAGTTCAAGAAATAAAACACGTCCATTCTTTGTACTTAGGCCCTACATGTAGATTACTTATCTTGTCGAAAGCTCACAGGAGTCGCTGTCGTGTTGTTAACTGTTGTGGTCGCCAAGTTACGAGGCCGCTTGGATAACCGGACGTTACAGACTAGCAAACACTAACCAGCGTATATACGTATATTATCATCCTTCGACGACCTATCTGTGAATGGTAAAAGATGCGGGTATCTGCATGACAGTGACTGCCACTGCGATGAGTATTGACATAAAACAGATGTGTCGAACGTGTTAACTTTGTGACCAATTTCTGCATGCCACGCTAGTGCATGGGTAATAATAATGACTAGAAGATTGTATATAACGTGCAGTTAGAGGCATGTAGCTCGACGCCTGTAGAATATGACCACTAAATGGACGCAGCCTCATCTAGTGAACGAAAAACTTGAAACAAAAAGCCCAATATGAAGTCGTGAATTTGGAAGAATTTTAAAATTCATATTTCCGTAACTTGTAGAACTTCGAAAAGGATTTTTAGTTTCAGCATCTTTTGTGTATTGGATATCGTCGTTTCAAGTTTCACAAAGTAGTGCGGCAACAGATTTAAGGTGAGGCGAAAATTTTAACAAGTTCTTATTCCGCAGTTCACTGTTGTATACAGCAGTGAAAAAATTACGAAAATCGGTCAATATTTGTCTGAGTTATCGAAGAAATAAAAGTGTCTCGTTTTTTATGGCCCACAGTGTATAGGTCGCTGACAACAGGTGATAAATTCGTACGTAACGGGCACTTTGTAAAACTTAAGTAGTCATATCGCCGTCATTTTTCGGTGTTTGGAAAAACGGATTTACCGTAAAATTCAGCATGTTTTTGGTATTATTCACCATCGAAAAAAATAGTTTCTTTGAACAATTTGGCGTCTTTTTGTTCCTTTTCCTATTGGCAACTCCACGAAACAAGACCTCAAAAGTCACGGCTATCACACTCATCCATTGCGTACGTTTCCTGTGTGCTGAACGCCGCTAACGAAGTGGGTGTTGTGCTGAAGTCGAGAGAGAGAGAGAGAGAGAGATAAAGTTTACGTTGCAGTTGCCGCGTCCACCTTCTTCAAAGCCAGCACAGATCATCGAGTCATCGACGACAGAGTTGTACCAGCCTCGTTGATTGCACACTTCTCTGTCAATGAGAGGCAGCATCACTTGCATCAGTTGATCTGGTGAACTTCCACCTCCTACAGTAGATAGATTGTAAATAAAAAACAAGAAAGCCCAGCTGTCGCTGACACTGGGATTCTGGCTGAACTGAAGCTTTGAAAGTGCATGCGATGACGCTGTTTAACGCGTGGTGTCTGACAAATTCTCCTAGGGACCACGGAGGACATGTGATTTCGAAATAGTCGCACGTTGAAAATATACCTCTATCTCACATAGTTTCTCAGACACAGCAAGTTGTTAGCCGAAAATCGCATAATTTTTATCCCTCCTGTACTTCAGGCTCCCATTTGGGTGACCCCGTCCGAATTTCATAATGAGATTAGGTCACAGAAATGATGGGGCTATTCGGCAGTGAAAAAATTCGACGACGCATATAGTCGTTTGGGCACAATACCGGAGGATCATGGACAGACGAACGAAATTGCCATATCAATATCGTGCGTTACATTCATGTATTAACCGTTTGACGCCCATTGTTGCCATATGGGTACACCTATAAGGCATCCTTTGCGAGACCGGGTTAAGCCTTCATTTGTAATTTTTTGACATCCGGGCACTCTGACGCTCAGGACTGAGCGTTAGAGTGACCAGATGTCAAAAATTACAAATGACGGCTTAACCCGGTCTCGCAAAGGATGCTTTATAGCTGTACACACATGGTAACAATGGGCGTCAAAGGGTTAATTTGAATGCGGACGCCGGACGCACAATAAAAACTAAACAATAACACATAAGCACATAAGAAATATGCAAATATAAACCAAATGGAAGTGAAGTCTGCTCCCGATGCCTTTCAAGTTAGGATAGGGCCTACTTATCAAACCTATTCAACAAACCCGCATAATTCAATCACACGATTGTGATTAAACTGTGAAATAACTGCACTACTTACCCGACAGCGTGCCCCAGCCGCTGGAATAACATCTTTTCCCAGCGGGAAGCACTTGAAATTGGGTAGGCAGGCAGACTGGGGACACAGCATCGTTAAACTCCACAGGATGTGCCAGCTTCACCAGCATTATGTCGCTGGTGCGGTCTCTTCCAGGTCGATTGTATTTGTGATTGATAAGGACTTTGCTGACCGGAACGCGAACTGTGTAGCGGTCTGGCTGTGACTTGCGATGCATACCGACGACCATGGACTGGTTGCTGCCCATCTTAAATCTGTCCGACAAAAATCAACTGATATTCACAGTTGAGCAAATTTTAAAAATTGAAAGAAAAGTAAACTGCAAGAACAATAAGAAAAAGACACTCATTAAAGGGACTATCTCGGATGATGGCCGTTTAATCCCGGTCTTTGATGGATGTTGTGGGTAAAACCGACCAGCAGAAATCACGGCCTGTCTGTGTTCAGACATCATGCCAAACTTCGCACAACTCGGTCGTACAGTTGGAGATCCAAATGTCGTTCAGCTCGTTCTGTTTCTCATATATTTCTTTGTTGTGGGAGTGGCCTCTGTAGGCCTATATGCGGAAAATGCTACAATAAAATAGTAAGTCTAAGCTCTTGCTGCGACCAACATTTGTTCATTGTCATGGTCAATCATTGCTTATTATTTCGCTATAATAAATTCATAATTAAGTTATCTGACAAGTGGGAAAGCCAGTTGAATGTTTCCTGCGTGTTCCAATAAGTTTTATAGTTGTTGTGAGTTGCAGCATCTTCATTCGCTCGCTGTGTCAACTCGCTATCCGTGACAAACACCAAGTCAAAGATGGGCGTTATTGTAAGCGTTGGAGTCACGTCTTGGACATGAGCAAACAATAGCAAGACACGTCAAACTCCATTTTATCACAGTCTGAGGATCAAATTAAATAAGCATCCGCATCTGTCAGCTAGCAGTCTCACGATACTTATTTGTGGTTTTATATTTGTAAAGTATTTGAACCAAGTGCGGTAGTAGCAAAAACCAGACTTCTTAAGTCACGACTATTGAGATCTTTTTAAGATCTAGCTATCCTATAGTTGAAATGCTATATTACCCCTGAGCGCAGTGTGCGGCTGACACGAACCACTGATTGTTGATGAGACTTCCACCACAGAAATGATTACCGTCAAACTGCATCGAGACCATCCATGGCCAGCTGTGAGGCACCGCCTCAACTCCACCGACTATACGCACGCTCACGCTCGGTGCTATCGCCGGCACGCCGCACCTGGCAACTACGTCACACATCAACTAAGTCATTAGACGTACGACACAACTATCCTGTGATTTGCATCGCTGGATGTTGTATTTTACGCTTGTCATTTCAACATTACTGTACGGCTCCAAGTTATGCTCACTTCCAGTCATACAGATGAAAAGCTGGATGCAGCTCATCACAGTTCCAACGAAGACTGTTAGGAATATCGTGGAAAGACAAAGTGAGAAATGAAGACATAAGAAAGAAGACTGGCTTGCGGAAATTAGAGGTCATCATTAAAGAAAGAAGACCGAGGTGGCTGGGACACGTACTATTAAGAATGGAGGACTCCAGAATACCTCGTCATGCTATACAGTGGGAACTGAGGGGATACAAGAGGAAGCCGGGACTGCCAAGGAAAAACTGGATGGACATTGTCAGAGGAGATCTGAAGGATATGGGCACTACACGGGATGAAGCTGAAGAACTGGCGACAAGTACTTACCTCTGGCAACAAACAAACAGAGCAGAATGGCGTCAACATGTGGCCCAATCTGCATCCATCTGGAATGGATGCGGGATGAACTAAGGTGCTAAAGTAAGCTAAGAACAGTTCTGTCAAACTAGGCTTGCTAATGAAACCAGAGAATGATGAAGTAACAAATTTGACTACTACAAACACCAATTCGCTGAAACAGTCCTACTTCACACCCATGATCACCTCATCGTTGCCGTCGGTTCACAGAAATTATGACACGCAGAAATTACTTCAAATTAGACTCCCAATCCAATACAATTCACTACTGTATCATATATCGTGTATTTGTGCTGTATGATATCATATCGGTGTACGTTTGTACGTGCATACGTAACAGATGTCTACCTTCTCCGTTGCCCTCAGTTCTTCGAACTTCCGATGATTTCCAGTTTTCCAATTCCGCCTGAACTTCGTTCTGATCTATAGTGTAGATAAACAGGCACATCTTGAAGATACATTTTTGTCAAATGTTAAATACATCTCTACCGTAAATAATCGGAAAGTAATCAGTTACAAAGACAGAATTGGATAAAAAAATAGTTACCAACAGTGAAAAATGTTACTCGAAGCAAAAAATAAAATATCATAACGATGGGACGAATCTGGAAATCAAGTAAAGCAAGTAAGTAAGAAATTTTCACACGGGTCATTCAACCAAGTCACCAAAGCAATGCGTCGCACGACGCTTCAGCAGAAACCAACAACATCCGATCCGAATGGCACTACGCAGCAGTACAAAAACGCAGATAACGCCCGAATTGGAAATGTATCATGACGAAAGGTCGGGACTCGGGAGTAGATAAACATCAGCTGGAACGGTATACAGAAAGCAGCTGATGGCGGTCATTGTCGTCACCTGCAACTTTGATGACAAAAAATCATAATACAGTAACTTTGACAAGAATATTTAGTACCTATGGCCTACGACTGAGACAGCCGCGTAGATAGTATATGGTATGCCTAAATGCATGTTAAATTCATATCCATCAAACTGCGTAAAAGGCGGAAACGGAAGCTTAACATCACAACAAAACGAACGAGTATTTTGTATTATTTAACCTCTGGAGTATTTTCCTGGTTCCCATTCTGTCAGTTCCGATAGCAGCGAGTCCTGATCACGTCTGAAGAAGGCTGGATCATGAAGATCTCCGCCTGAGACGGTCTGCGTGGTCAGAAGACTCAACAGTAACAGAGCAACGACCGCCATTCTTCAGTAGGACAGCTCAGCACTGACTGATGAAATCTGTCTCGCATTAGCTACATCCGTGTGACGATAACAGGATCTTGAAGCGTTGCAGTCAACTGCGTCGTTACTGGGTCCTGCTTCTAGCAGGCCTCAAAACTGATTGTGCCAGGACCTGTCTGTCTGTCCGCTGCCTGTCCGTCACTCAACAAGAAGATACATGACCAGATACCCCGTGACCCCGCGACATGCGGCCCTCGCGGATAGATAAAGATTATATACTCATCCGATGATCCGAGTCCACATTTGTGGTATACATTTGCAGCAGATACTTCCACGCTTTGTATCTGACAGATCCCCGTGACATCACACACTGAGTACAAGAGGCTCGGCTATCGCTGACAACCTCTGCGATACTTACGCAAGCGTCGCGCGTTTTCTCAACGAACAGCACAGCACAGTCTACTTGTAATTTGATAGCATAAGCATTCTCAGTGATCTTGACTTCAAATTCGCTATCCTGCCCCTATGACTCGTGTCAAGCGTTGTATCTCCACTAAATTTGAAGTTTCTACGGCTTTCTGATCTCGAGTAAATCAAAGACAGACAGACAAACGGACAGATGGACTGACGTTTATACCCTATGAAGCGCCGCATTCGCTCGATCTGAGACTTTTCGTTCAATAGTGCAAAAAAGTCCATTGTTGTTAGTGAAAAATATATTTTCTGGAACTGACGTCAAACGAAGCCAGATTACTGAGGCCGAGGATAAGGCCAAAACCACGATATCGAGGTCGAGGCGAGGCCAGAACCTCAAAATCTAGGCCGAGGCCCAGGCCGAGGCCGAGGCCCAAGATCAAAGCCGAGAGAGAAAATAAATCTGTCGATCTAACATAGAGTCCGTAACTATGAACATAGAAACATTTTGTTGTACAACCGACTAAACTCTACCGTATACCTAAGCGGAACCACTTAATTTTACGATAAATGCGAAATTGCCTGCGAAATCAAACCATACTGATTTAGATCACAGTTTATTTCACCGTTATGTTCCATACATCACAATCGAAAATCCACACATAAAAGCTATGTCTGATATAACATTTACTTCTGTCGACTCTGTTCGGTACATCACATTCTGTAAATTCTGACTGTAGGATGTCTCGAGCTTCGATGAGATCAAAACGACTGCTGGAGTCCTCGGCTGTGACAATTTGCAACACACAATAGATTTATAGCAATAGATGACAGCTACAGAACTGATTTTTACGACTTAATCTGCGTCCTTTAGAATTCTTCCATGAATTCACGTATTCTATCTCTGATTGCATAACATGTCAAGAATTTTCATCTACAGTGAGAGTTTGCAGTATCAACACATCGGAAGTCACAGCTGAATGTTACTTGTCAGTTTTGGTGCATACAGAAAAGTAAACCTGAAACTGACAATAGTTCCTCTCTGTTAGTACTTACCTCTGGGAAACTGTCCAGGTTCCCACTCGGTTAACTCTTCTTCCAGTGTGAGTCGATCATCTATGGAGCCAGGATGATGAAAACCACGTCCTCTGACGATCTGAACGGTCAGCAGACTTAGCAGCAACCAGGTAGCCATTCCGAGCTCTGTTACACCAACGCGTTTGAAACTCCAATGTTTACCGTACCCGCTTCAGTGATCATTCAGTGTACGGTAATATGCCATTATTATGTGTCCCCCGTAGAAGGCCGCATTAAGTATTGTACCGCGTCCGTCTGTCCGTCCGTCCGTACCGTGCCTCCGATTTTCTGGAAATAGGAAAGTCATAGAAACCTCTAATTTAGTGGAAAAATATAGCGAAGACAAGAGTAACTAATGGAGCAAATTTGAGCTCTAAAGGTCATAGCTCAAGGTCGCTAGGAACGAAAATGTAAAAATCGTTATTCGGCATGTCGTCGTCAATCGATTTACTTCGAACCAAGTCCAAAATTATCAATGGCCCATTGTACACATATCGTCGAATACATTTCACCAACGAAATAGCTTCGTTTATGTGTATTTGTCTGCTGTCGGTCTGCCACTTACCTCACATACCTTTCGTTTACTCTCTGTTGGAATGACATAGAAAGTTTTTTGTGTGGATTTCTAGGCACAGTGCTACTTACAGTCTTACACTAGTGAATGGTGACGTAATTCTACAATAAAGCCTAGCTAACGCCAGGTAAGCGCGCGACAGCCGGGTGTGTATGAAGACTTGTTTTTGCCATCTCACCGTTGTTTGACGCCCCCTAGCTCAGTAACGCCTTGTGATATCAACGCAATCTATACATCGCTGAAAAGTACAATTCCGTCGCTGACAATACGGGTCTATCTTCATTCGTTTCTGTTATTGCCTGCCAAATACGAGAAATGTGGCGAAATTCCAATAGAATTTGACTTTACAGCAGTTCAAGGTCATCCAAGGTCATCGATCTTGGAGTCAATGGAAAGCCCATATGTGACTTCATATTAGTCAGTAATTGTAACTTTAGCTGTATCTGCTACCATTTTCGATATATTCACGCTTGAAGATAGAAAACTGCTGATTTCACCCACCTCTCCCTTGTTTGACGCTCCCGCTCGGGGGGAACCTCTTAGAATTTCTGGATGAAACTTACCCTGCAAAAACTGGAGGGATGGGGCTACTGTATTTTGAAAATTGCATGATCCTTGAAACCCGGGTCAGGGGTCACTCAAGGTCATTGATTTTGGTACCAATGGAAAGCGCGTGTACAAATTCCTATTAGTGATCAATAGCAACTTTAGACCTATCTTGCACCGTTTCGGAGATATGGCGGCTTAAAGTTCGAAAATCGCCAATTTTACCTACCCCACCCTCATTTAACGCCACAGCTCTGGGGAAACCCCTCGGAATTT
>Ga0056114_1001797_pt1 | contig 10236 bp, 4 predicted proteins | sample WorMetHERISLAND1_FD_77005 | JGI IMG/M metagenome (GOLD analysis project Ga0056114, IMG submission 77005) | Marine gutless worms symbiont microbial communities from Max Planck institute for Marine Microbiology, Germany - Olavius loisae HERON... ... | reverse complement strand
TGGACAGATGGATCAAGGAGGCGATACATATCAGGAAGGAGCAAGACAAGTCGATGAACAGAGACGAGGGGTCTTATCAACTCTCCCACATCTACGACAACCTGTTCGCCCCGAAACTGAGCGATGAATGGCAATTAGACAGACCGTTCCGACGAAGGCTTCAGTCGAGGCCGAAACATTGACAATATATAAATAAGAAAGCCTAGCTAACGCCAGGTAAGCGCGCGACAGCCGTGTGTGTATGAAGACTTGTTTTGGCCATATCAACGTTGTTTGGCGGGCTTTAGCTGCGATATCAAGGCAATCTATACATCACTGAAAAGTATATTTAGTGGGCTGCAATTCCGTCGCTGACAATATGGGTCTGTCTTTATTCATTTAGCTGTTATTGCCTCTGAAACACGAGAAATGTCCCGAAATTCCAAAAGAATTTGACATTACAGCAGTTCAAGGTCATCGATCTTGGTGTCAATGGAAAGCCCATATGTGACTTCCTATTAGTCATTAATTATAACTTCAGCCTTATCTGCTACCTTTTTAGAGATATTAACGCTTAAGATAGAAAACTGCTGATTTTACCCACCCTCCCTTGTTTGACGCACCCGCTCGGGGGAACCCCTTAGAATTTCTGGATGAAACTTACCCCGCCAAAACTAGAGGGATGGGGCTACCGTATGGAGAAAATTTCATTATACTAACTTAAACCGTTTTTGTATGATACACCCTTGTGACAGACAGACGGATGGGCGATAGCATATAACGCGCTAAGAATGTATGCTGTCTCGTGCTAAAAGGTTGTATTTTAATGAATATTCTAAATTAGCTTCTGATGGTGTTTATTCATTTTGAGAAAATTATATTTTATCTGAAAATTTGGTACAAAAGTTGAAAATTTTTAAATTGTTAGACTTTGTTAACTGAATATAAAACCTGGGTTTTTAACCACATTATCTCTGTGACGATTCGTCTAACTTCAGAATACGCACATCGACTGTGAAAACTAGTAGGTCTGTTATATACCATGACCTGATGGCTTGTTTAGTTTTGATGTTAACTTCTGTTACAGTGGTCTACTACTCTACTGCCCTGATTTTCAACTGCTTCTGTAGGAGTCTATATCTGACATAGTTTATAAACGTTTTGTTCAAATTGATCATCAATATTGTCACCGTTCCATCAGTGCTTGGTCGCTGTGGGTCATGAGAACACTGCTCCTGCAGTTTTTGAAGGTGTTCTTCGAGGCATTCACTCAGAGAGACCAGCCACACATCTGAGATGAGCGTCAAACCTGTGTGTTTTGTGCTGCAGAAAGCAGAGTCGAAGCGGCGCCGGTCAGACGGTCTGTCAGCACAGAGCGGAGGCCGTCGGTATCAGACAAGACGTCTCCATCGTCAGTGAAAGACATCTCACCTGGGCAGGTGTTGTCAGCTCGTCGCTCGTCAATGAGGTCGCAGGTAGCCACGTCACCTGTACAGCAAGTCCACACAAGCACAGGAAACAACATTGACGGCAAGCAGCATGGTGAATCAACTGATCTGCTCACTTCTTGCAAATACATTTTGTGTTATTGTTAGACGTTTTATTGTTATTTTTTGGTAGTCTGAACCAAATTCCCGCAAACTGTATTGCACTGAGTGTTTGTTGAACGTCTTTGCGCACAAGTCTACGTCTTGTTGGTGTGAAAAGTTGTAAGATTGTCATAAAATTTTAAACAAAAACTAGTTCCTCAAACTTATGGCTTAATTTTAACTGTTTTTGTAACAGTCAATAATTTAAAACTATTTTTGCCATTTATGTAATGAGTTTTGATAAGTTTGAACTGTAGAGTGATGGCAGTTATATGAATCATATATCTTAATGTAGTATGTTAAAAGTTATGTACTCCGTTCTGATGTGTCTATGTCTGTCAGTTGTTTCAGTTGGAGGTGAGATGTACGTTGCGTCGACGCTGAGTTTCTTGCCGCGGAACATTGCGTCACTTGGTTCCCTGCAGCAGCCAGACCTGTTCCCGCCGACGGCTGCAGCTGCCGGCAGCTTGACACCAACCAGAGACGAGGAGGGCGGGTCGACGCCTGTACTGGATGAACCAGAAGATGACGACCTGACTGTTGGATCAAACTACGGCACTGCGGTAGGACTGGGTGATGGTGGAAAGTCATTGTCAGTGCCGCAGAGTCTCGGAGCTCCGCATGGTGGAACGCCGGAGTTTGCATACCGTATAGTACAAGTCAACGACGGCCTAATCAGCTCTCAGCTGCCAGATGACAGTGCTTCGGTTCCAGGCACATTTGCACCGGAAGGAACAATTGTTTATAGAACAGAGGTGGTCGACGGATTTCAGAGCGCATCTGAAGCGTTCCATCCGCCGCCGGACTTTTTCCGCTCCGAAACTGACTTCACCATTCCTCCTCCTCCAATGACTATCTATCAGGTGAAAGGTGAGGACGGATATAGCCCTGCTTCAGAGAGCGTTCCGATGCTGTCTTCGTCAGCAAGGGACGTGGTCTATACTAGTGACTACTGTCCAGCAGCCGCAACCGCCATTGACGTCATTCTACCCAGTCGTCATTGAAGTACCTTCGTTCACCGAACCGCCTCCAAAGGTGTCAACCTATCCCGCTCCGCCAGCCTCGTTTGTTCACCCTCCTCCAGCCGTATTCAATCCCAGTCTGCCACCGCCAACATTGACGCCGACAAATTTGCCCCCTCCACCCCTTCCTCCTCTGCCAGCACCCGCCCAGCCAGTCTCCCTGCAGTACACAGTACCTCCACCGGTCAGCATCCAGGTTGTCGTACCGCCCCATACTCTGAGGTCGCCGCTGCCAGCCCCACCCAAGTCTACCGGACCTCCACCCATCTATGCCCCAAAGCGTGTAACATCTGAGCAGACATTGGTGCCGACGGTTCGTACTTCACACCCGCCGGACAGTGGCAAGAAGACGTCGGCCTCTTCGTATCGGCCCGACTCAGTCCTTCAAGGAATTCGGTTCCTGAGAGATATTCAGCAGAAAGAGAGCAGCAGCGGTGGCACCAGTGCGGCATCAGTTATTCCTACAATCGGTGGGAACGTCGGCAGCCGGTATGTGCCGGCTCGACAGAAGTCGCCAGTGGCTGTTCGGCAGGTACCTTCGCTGTTGTCTCTGAAGCCACCGGCCCCACCCGAAGAAGTGACACGTAGCTTCAGTAAGTTCACAGAGGGTCAACAGCAGTCGGCGGTGTTTGCTGGCAGCAAACGAAGACTGTCGGGGTCTGTTTCTGAAGATAGTGTATTGAAACCTGAAACTGCGAAGGTGATACGTGACGCTGAAGCAGAGATGGATATCGGACAGGTAGATGAAGAGCTCGCTGGCCAGTTGACTGATGAGAATATCAGTGAAGACGTTGCTAGCGACACAGGTGACAACTGTGAGTATGACGACAGTGCTGACGAAGGAGCCCAGCAAATCCCCTCGTTACTCGACCGCAAACCACCTTTCCGCGGATCTTATCGCGGTCCCATTTTACCACGTGGTGCGCCGAGATTGTTGGGCATCCAAAGAAGTCAGATGGGACAACCGATACTGATAAGACCTCGCATGCCGAGAATACCGCGACTGTCTGGTCCGGTTTTCCGTGGTGGTCCGAGGCAGTTTTGGACTGGCCGACAGTGAACTTGCAACAGTGAGGGCGATCGGGTGTACAAAGTGTGAATAATTATTATGTTACCAGTCAGTGTTATGGTGGTCGATGGCTTTGTGCACACCTTTACTTACTCTGTGGTAGTTAGTTCTTCAGCCTGCCATTCAGCAGTTACTGTTCGTTGCATCTTTCAAATGAGGCACAGTATTCGTGGTGACACTGTTTCTGTGCGATTGTGACAATAAATTTTGCAGTGTTGTGTGCATACGCAATGTTCGGTCTTCATTGCATCAAACGTCGATATATGTAGCATCTGCAGTTGATGGGTGTAATTGATTTATGAAGTGAGACTCAGCTGAAATTAAGTTAAATCTTCATGTGGGTTTTTCAGTTTGATACTCATGCAAATCTAACGTGAAAGTTATATAGCATCTTTGTCCATTGTTTTGCTGGTTTTACCGCGTGTCAGCTCGGCTAAGCGTGGTAATACTATTGTGACTGTCTGTCAAGTTTTGGTGTAATTTCAACAAAAGAGACACAACTGGAGGTAATTCATTTCCTTTACATTGTCTATAAAGTGCTGCTGACGTGCGGTCCTTCAGCGATAGCTGAGTCTCTTGTTAATATAATGGCAGCAGATGTGAGTTATAGTTTGACGCTTGTTTGCACATGCTGCTGTCTGCTAATGACTTGACTTATGACTTAGTTGATTTTCTTTTTTTAAGCTGCTACTGGTAAACATGCAAAGGGCTAGATTACCTTCTGGAACTGATCTCTACTTTTTCTATCAGTAAGCCAGTATTTATTATCACAGTAGCAACTGCAGTAACAGAATTTTCATTAGTTAATGCAGTTGGTCATCCGTAAAACTTTAAAGCAAAACGAACTTATTAAATCAATTATACCTTACATTTGCACCATTACATCTCGACCAGTTGTGTGTATATATACTGGTAAGAAATTGACCTTATAGTCTTATGCAGCAATATTCTCCACTAGTCATGCAGTCTGTAAGCCATTTTGCCGTTAGAAATAACTTACTATTGGAAGTGACGGTACCGTTAACTGCTTCATTTACATCGTTTTGTTCATATCATAGGTAATCATCAAGGACCTGAAAGTCTAGGTATTCTTCTGAGTAGGTCCTGGTTGTGAGAGATTGCTAGTCATTGGTTGAGGATTAACGTCGAGTAGTCTAATGACCAGGCATGCATGCATGAACAAAGCGTTGAGACTTGGCACAGGCATTGAGACAGTGTATTATATGCCTAATGATGTGGGCAGAAATTAAATTAGAACGAAATGGTTTAATTTACATACATGTAGCATAGTTAAATGATAAAAGCGTCTCTGAAAAACAGTGATGATTAATCGAGGAAATATTAATGCATATTTAATTAACTGAAATGTAAAAGTACGAAAATGTTTAGTTTACAGAAAAATCAACCTTTGATCCATTAACAGTGGGAGTGGAGTTATCCTTTTGCTGAATGTGTTGATTTTCACACGTGTTAGGCTACTTGTAAGTCATTTAAACAACTATAAGTGCCGTTTACTGTTGTTTTTCGCTAAACCGGTGTGTTTCTGCATGGTAACTTTATGCCGTGCTATTTTCTATAAACGTTGGTGGCCTTGCTTTTGGACATCGGATCTGAGGGAGGGCAGAGAGAGAGACATGTTGCTAACCCAAAAGCCACTTGTTAATGAAATGCTTCAGCTTTCTGTGGACTCTAGCACCATGTACCGGGGCTTTGTTCCTGAAACCCGATGGAGGGAATTCTATCCCTGTCCTTGTGGATGCTATCTTCCCACATTATAAGTTCTTGGATCCGCCAGTCGGAAGACGTTAATGATTGCGTGTCGCAGCTGTATGACGAGTTTATGCATGCTGGTCACGTATTACCAATAGACCTACTATCATCCATCCCCTATGTAGTCCATTTGCTGACCAGACGGTTCCCGTTGAGCTACGAGGATCGGCGTCGGATACAAGTTCTTCAAGTGTGGTACTCACAAGGTAATCTCTAATAAGTCGACGAATGAAAGAGTGATTCATTTTACGGTAGCATGTGCGCGTATATGTCTGTACTTATATTATGATCTCGTTGCCACATTACTAACGATGTAGCATTATATAGCGTACTGCGTAGGCGAAACACAAATTCAGTGTTTTATATGTATACATTTGCTATCTGGTTCCACTGGTGCGATGGCGAAGGTTTTACGGGCCGCTTGAAAAAAATAAATTGGTAAAACCTGATAAATTGATAAAAATGCATTTTATAACCCCACGCCCCTTTAGGCTAGCATACGTTAGAAGTATACTACGGAACTGCCGGTCGAGTCGACTAGTAAGAGGCAAAATTCGTTTGCCAAAGGTGGAAACACCATAAATTTGAAGGTCACGTGACGCCGAACGAGGATGAAATATCCAAAATCTATCCTGTTAAACTCTGTCGACTGACTATAGGCATACGTACGGCTGGTCGCATCATGAGAAATGGTTGGCACAGAGTATGGTCGACAAGATGGAACTCATTAGGCCTACATGCCTCTGTCAAATGCAGTTCGAACATTGAGTCTCGCTCCAAGATCCCGTGTCATCCTGTGTGTGTTGTGTATACACAGACCTTAGATTATTGCAGTCACCGCATATAACGTGTGGTAAACTTCATGTACAATACTGTGCAGTGTGCACTGCGTGAATATGATGACCACTTGTGATGCATAAGTACATTCGAGGTGGCGAGTTAACAGCCGGTTGGGGCCGGATTGAGCCCTGTCCCTTTCGCCCTTCCTCGTCTTCCACGCTGACATAGCCTCCCACTTTGATCAGATACGTCTACGATCTTTACAAATACGACCGCAGATGCCCGTCTGAAGTCATCCTGGTTGTGGGTATTCGGTCCTATGTGCCAAAAGGCCAACTGTTTGCCTCCGTCACGTGATATAGGCCCTATCTCTGACCAGTGACAATCTAACGTCGATTCCATCCCATTGCTGTTTGTCAACAACTCGCACATTGAATAAATTATTAGTTCGACTCAGAGGGGTCGATAGGTCGATGACCTAATAAAGTCGGTCTCAATATACACGCGTCCGTCGGCCCTCCGTCCACCAAGTTTTTTTTCGATCTGAACGAAATTTGGTATCCTAGTTAGGGGTCGATAAGTGCTACACGACGGTATGCCATATGACCCGATTCAAGGTCAGTGTCAAGATCACGGAGGTCTCTGGTCCGAAAGTTGCCCAAATGGCCGATTTTCAGTATCTCTTCCGCCGATATAACGTACTCGGATAGGCCTACTACCAAGACCATCAATTTTTTTCCCGGACAGATTTGTGATATTCGTCGTCGTTCGGCGTAACGTGACCTTCAAAGTTCATCTGCAAGCCACCGAGCTAATCGTAGGCGTATAGAGCAATGGCAGAGCTTAATTTATACAGCATTTCTGTGACTCTTGCATATACATGTATACGATCCGCATTTGACGATACCGCATAACTGTTATAGGCTGGTCAGCGCTTGCTGTTGTAAGCCGTTACTGTCAGATATTATTATTATTATTCTTCTTATTATTATTATTATTATTATTGGTTCCAAAGAACCACCAATAGGAAATGGTATATGGGCTATCGAATGGTCACGTGACCGATGACGTCACGTGACGTTAAAAGGTCAAATTCGTGACCCCAACGCTTAGAGCGCAATATGTCGAAAACTACTTTTTGAGCTAGAGGCTTCAAATTTGGCATGCAGCTTTGTAAGCTTATATGGGGAATGCTGAGCGGGCGCACAAATAATTTTCTCTGAAAGTGAGCGTCTGCTGTGAGGCAGTACCGTCGGCTATCCTAGCGACAGCTTGGCTTCTTGTTGATAAATATGCAAGATAGTGAGTTGCATCAGACGTTTTAAAGGAAGCCGACAACCTGCTCGATAACAATTGACTGCTGTTTGACGCACATTCAGCACCAGCGTTTCAAAAGCGTACAGTCTGTACAGATCTCTCGCTTTGTTGGACGCGCGTTGCGTTATCACTCATCAGCATTGTTTTGGCCTATACTCTATAGGTATGCTTCCCTTGCATTTAGGCTACGTCATCACGTCGAAATAGTTAAGACGTGTCGTTATTGAGTTACGTAGTACGTACGTCGTAAGATGTGGGCTGTGTAGTCTGTGGTCTCCCGTAATAATGAATAGGCCTAGTATTTCTCCAACGTAATCGTCAACTGTCACTTGCTGTTACAATTCATGATCACATTTTCGCCAGTTCACATTAAGCGCTGAGCACGTTTGATTTTGTAGTCTTCATCTTGATTATAGAATTGCATTTCATGCGTTGTCACTTTAACACGTCTTTGTAGCGTCGTTGTTGTAACTTCGCCAAGGGATTTTTGTCTCGTTTTGTCATCAGATTACTGCATTTATAGATAAAATTTTCGTCGAATTTTTAGCCGACCGTACTAACGGTCGCGCTTAGACCTATGCTACAGTGACGTGTCCGTCTGTCTGTCGTCTGTAAAGTATGTATCGTGCCTAAACGGCGCGTCTTAGAGCAAAAGTTACTATTGACAGCTTATAGGAAGTCGCATATAGGAATTGATTGATGCCAAAATGAATGACCTTGACCTTTGTTTAGAGGTTCCTGTCAACCATTGCGTCACACTCGCCACTGAATAACTCGGAAACCGTTAGAGATAGAGGCTTGGCTCCAAAGGACCACCAATAGGAAATGGGGAATTCCTAGGCCTATGGGGAATCGAATGGTCACGTGACCCGAAATACGATTACAGTCCAATATCTCGAAAACAGCTGGAGATGCTATTTAGCAACAATCGCTAATTTTAGTCTGCTGTGAGGCAGTACAGTCGACTGTCCTATCGACAGCTTGACTTCTTGTTAAAATAAGAAACAATCGGTGATCTGGAACCTGTCCGAAAATGTCAGAAATTGTCAGATTAGAGGTCTCGTGATACGTGGACGGTCAACATTGAGTGCGTGATAATTTTATATTTGTTCAAACTTTTTGACGCTGATGTTTCAGATTGATTTTAAATTTCGTAGCCTACATAGCCAATATATATAACATTTGTTGCTGGTGAAAACGCTTATAATGTCGTTTTATTCCCCATTTGAGTATACTGGGGACTGCTGTTGATCTCTATATTGGACTTGCGGTGTATGGTAGTAAGGTTATGGTTGCTTCCTGCCACCACCTTGACAAAAACTTCGTAGGCCTATCGTTAGCGGTCTAACGGCAACCATAGTCCAGTCCGCTGCTCAACGGCCCAGACGGACGTACATAGCGTTGGGTAGGACTACTCCACCTTTTGTAAACATGATTGTCAGAAAAGATCTGCATGCAGTTGTCGTAATGTGTGGCGTTATTGTAAAGTAAAAGTTGGAGTTTTGTTCATTTCGACTTCTCGACTACCACTGGGCTTTCAGATTATATTATGTTTTTACATATAAACTTCATTGATTTTTCTGTTATTGTCTTATTGAATGAATGTATACTAAAAGCATCTGCTTTTGACTTATTCCTTCTAAGATATGCGAGACCGAGACGCTGTGCTGCAAAATAACAGCAGTGAACTATGAATCTAAGGAACTGATTTAAAATTTTAAAGCCCATCGCACATTATGAAATAAAACTTAAACAGCTTTAGGCTTGTTTCAACCTCATTAGCATAGTTTTCAACATGCGAATAAATATGTTAATGAGGCTGAAACGATTCTAAAACTGTTTCTGTTTTATACGGCATGTGTGGACGTCTGAAATAAAATTTTTATTTCAGCACAACCGGCCTACTAGTCGGCCTGGCCCACAGCAAGTGCTACCTGTCCGCAATGAGAATAATGATTGGTGATAACGTACAACGGCGGCACGTTACGATTTTGCAATGCCTTACTCCACAAGGAATTAACAAGCCTTGAAATAACAGTAACAATTAGTATTTTTTAAGTTCACGAATAATTCTTTTTCCAGCTATTAGTTACAACTAAGTTTACTTCTATATCCTGTTGAAATAATAGTTGGAAAAAGAATTATTCGTGAACTTAAAAAATACTAATTGTTACTGTTATTTCAAGGCTTGTTTCAACGTCCTATCGTCAACGTTCTGCACAGAATTTCTCCCACAACCTTCAAATGAGGTCGGGAGACTCCGTAAAGCCTTGTTAGCATTTGGTGCAGTTATCACAGCGTGCTAAAATCTGGTACTTGCCAATCAGTTGAGCTGGCCTAGTGTAGTATCCAGGTTGACAGCAGTTGCTGTGGAAATAGCATTTGATATAGACAAGTTTCCAGCTGGGAAGGATTAGGACGAATGGGTCAGGGACTGCCCCGAGTTCCTTTCACCCACAACTACACCTTTGCATCGTTGAATAGTGAATACTCATAATTCTACGACAAGCAAAAGTGTGTAAACAGTGGAATTCATAAGGCAGATGAAGGTTTGGGTTTTATTTTCAGTTTCTATTTTGTTGGGAATACACAAATAGTGGCTATAATAATCATAAATAATAATAATAACATTTAATAATAACTTAATTTTCTTTCATTCAATTCCTCATTTTTTACTTCTAGTTTTTACCGCGCGATGCACTTTAGTGCA
>Ga0056114_1001796_pt1 | contig 10238 bp, 6 predicted proteins | sample WorMetHERISLAND1_FD_77005 | JGI IMG/M metagenome (GOLD analysis project Ga0056114, IMG submission 77005) | Marine gutless worms symbiont microbial communities from Max Planck institute for Marine Microbiology, Germany - Olavius loisae HERON... ... | reverse complement strand
GTCGAAAGTCGAAACCTTGACAATTAAACCCAACATTATGATTACTTATTGCCTCACTGTTTTTCCACTGACTCCAAACACGTGACTTTGATTGACTTTGAATCCGGATTTTACGTTAAATTGCGTGTTGCGCCAGCATGTTTGGAGCTCTGAAGCGTGGCCGCTTTCGAAGCATGGCCAGTCTTATACTTGTAGTGAATGTTGTTGGCGAAGTTCAACGGAAAAGAACACTTGCGGCATCGCGCGGTTTCCTTGCGGCAGCACGGCTTTCTTGTTTATTTTGGTATCAATCGATTTCTCATATGCTACTTACTTCATACTAGGCTCTCAATAGTTTTGAATAGTAACTTTTGCTCTAGGACGCACCGTTTAGCCACAATGCATTCTATAGAGACAGACAGACGGACGAAACAATAGCGCGACCGTTAGTATAGTCGGCAAAAAGCCAGATACATCCATCAGCACAACGTAACAGTTCTACACTAGACTTTTTAGCCGAGCATACCAACAGTCGCGCTTATGCTGTCTCTCTGTCTTTCTTTAGTTTGTTTGTCGTTATGAATTGTCACCAAACGGTGCGTCTTAGAGCAAAATTAGTTGTCGTAAATCATTGACCTTGACCTCTGTTTACTTGAACCATTGCGTGACAGTCGCCATTGAATATATTGGAAACCGTTAGTGATAGAGCTTTGATTCCAAAGGACCATCAATAGGAAATGGCTTATGGGGAATCAAGCGGGCACGTGACTGATGACGTCACATGACCCCGAAAAATTAAATCGAATACGCTTAGAGCCCAATATCTCGAAAACAGCTGGAGATGTTGTGTAGCAACAATCGCTAATTACCAGCTAGTCCAAATATACTAGATAGTATATTGGGCTAGTCTGCTGTGAGACATTCGGTGTGGTCGGCTATCCTAGCGAGCGACAGCTTGGTTTCTGGTTGTGTCTGGATCTGTGTGGAAAATAATTGCCAATAACGGATATTTCGGCAATGCACTCACTGCTGCCGGCACGTCCACAGCCACCAGTCAGCCTTCAACTTGTGGATGTTTGACCACAGTCACTCTGAAGAAAGAGAAACAAGACAACACAACAGCCATGCCATGTACTCAATGGGTGCACTGCTCAGTGCTGGCCCTGTACGCAAACATTTTCAGTCGATTTTTCACAACAAAGATGGCGCAGAAAAATGGTAGTAAATTTTCTGATTCGAATGAGATGCTGACAACCGTAAGGGAAGGAGGATATAGAAGTAGTGGCAGTTACACAGTTACACTAGATGCAAACCCGTCAGTGGAGCAAGTACAGACGTACACGACTAAACCGCTAACTCCCACCAGCTACGTGCCTTCGTCGTCAGAATTCGATTTCATGTCGTCATCTTTGGGCAGCCCTTCTGGTACGATTGATGTTGTGTTCATACCGTGGGTGGGTGTGCCTAATGACTGCATCGGCCCGTATACGACTGCATTGGCCTCATTACAGCGGTGGGTCTAAAAATAGAAATCAACGAAATCCACCAAAATTTACGAAATCCAGTTTCTATATTAATCAAATTTCACTCTCTGCAACAAAATCCACTTATATGAAGCAAAAATTATCTAAATCCAACGTAAGCAGCCACGAAATTAACGGCTTCCACGAAATCCAGTACTGCTTATGAAATCGACGCATTCGCATGCATTCAATAGAGAACATTCGACTAGGATGCAAAAATTTAAACTTGAGGCGACTTCAATCTCATCACCAATCCATGTACGCCGGCCTGATAATGTTGGCGGCTGACGTTGCTGATTTAAGCAAGTTGCAGAAACTATAGGCCTATTAAAGACACTGGATTTTGTAAATTTTGGTGGATTTCTTGGATTTCGATTTTTAGACCCACCCTCATTACAGGCCAATTCATTGGATCTGATCGTCAGGCTGATCTAATCGCTATCGTTAATACACGACCGCGCCCATCACCAGGCCAGCTGCAGTGACTCTCAAACCGATAATGTTTAGTAGGTTACTCGATAATGCACAGTTGGTCAAAAAACAGGCAGCCTGCTGTTGACCCACTGTGCATTATCGAGTATTAATTGTAACTGTAACTGTAACTGAGTGACCTATTAAACATTATCGAGCTGCACTGTCGAGCCAGTGCAGAGTTCGATAATGCACAGTCACCCGGCAATTGTCATGGTCAAGTGACCATGCTTCACAATGTCGCAGACAGCAAAACAACGGTGCACACGAACAAATACACGATAATCGACATGAGTAATGTAGTGCCGAAAACTGGACAAACACTGAAAATCACCAGAAATGAGCTGCAAATGAATTTAGCATAGTATTGCATATAGTTAGGCTATACACGCTGATAAGCATGAAAATAAACTCTCTATCAACACCTGTTTCGTTGAGTAATGAGTAATCAAGTGAAAATCAAAAATTGCAATTAGACTCACCTTCAAGATTCTGTAAATTTCTTGCAGCACACCATTCAAAAAAGTGACAAAATAATGATGGTCTGTCAGAGGCCACAGCCATGTATTAAGTAAGATAAGCAAAGCAACCAATTTACGTAACATTCCCGATAATGACGTCACTCGGACAATGTCGGACAATGTCTCGAGAGTGATTATCCGTGTACAGTAGACGGCAGCTGCTAGGCTTGGAAGCCGACTAGCCGAGTGCCGTGGCAGTTGATCACATGTCACTAACTTCTTGTGCTAACACACTCTAAGTTAGCGACGTGTAGTCAACTGCCATGGTGGCACTCGGCTAGTCGGCTTCCGAGGCTAGCTGGTGCCCTCTACTGTACACGGCTGACTGCATTCTCGACTTTGTCCTTGTGCATTATTATCCGGAATGTTATGTATTGGATGCTTATCTACTACATAATTATATTTACTGTATGCACGCACGGTCGATTATCGAGAAAAAGTGCCATTCACCGTGTGCAGGCTCACCATGCACGGTGTGCTGGTGGTATTTGTATCAAGCCCTCTGATTGGTTGCTTGCATCATAGGCTGTAGTAAACAGTTGGCTGGTGCGTGATAGAACTGATGGTCACTGTTGCTATTGCCAGTCTTATACTATTCTTATTCAACCTAGTCAATGCATGGTCGACCTTTTTGTAGCCAAATCTTAAGTCTATTACTATGAAAAATTTACTTTCTAACTAATAATTTTAACTTAAGCAGCATGTAGAAATTAGATAGAATGTGTCTCGAATAACATAGTAGCATAATTGAGTTGGTAATTAGCCTACATGTAATGTAAGCCATAAGAGATGATGACAGTTAGCTAGAAGCAAAAGGTTATTTAGTTGGCGAGAGATTGACCTTGATCTTGATTCAACCCGCATCCCGTGTCCAAGTGGATGCATTGGGCCACACTTTGACGCCATTCTGATCTGTTTTGAGCTGCCACCTCTGCTTCCTTCCAGGTGATTCCCATCCTTGACAAGTCCTTGTTGATGGTGCTCCTCCAGTTTGCACGCGGACGACCCGGAACCTCCCCTTGCAACGCTTGTCGAGTGTTCGCTGGTGATCCATTCGTATCACATGTCCAAGCCGACGGAGTCTTCTTTCACTGAGTATGTGTTAAACTCTTCTCCAACTCCTAGCCACTGTCTGTTGGGTTGTCTGTCATTATTCTGCCTTTATGCAGTCGGAGAAGATATATTTCTCATTGTGTAGACAGCAGAACTAACTTGTGCGTAGCAGTTTGATGCTGTTGTAAGAGAAACCGTACAGCTGTTATGTTGTGTGGTATGTCATCAACAGTTGTTTGTTGTGCAGGGCACATGGAACATGGTGTGTCATCGGGTGGAGGCAGCACTTTTAGACTTAGACACCGAGGTGCTGCGGCAAATTTTCTGGAAAACCGAGGTTTTGGTTGGTTGATGGAAGTGGCAGATGATGAAGAGGAAAATCAAAAGCCGTTACTGTACGAGTGTATAATCTTCCGCATTTGTTTGGTAGCAAATATGACCTGTTAGTAATATCTATAGTTATACAGAAGACGTTCCATTACCGTAACATTCCTACATTTCTGTTACAGAATCCAATCCTTTCATTGAACATGTGTGAATTGGCTCACTCACTCCTGTACAGAAACCTCAACTAAAACACATGTCAGCATCTCAGGGCATTAATTGGTTTACAATTATAGAAATACTTTAATTTTTTTCTTCTTTCTCTTGCGTTAAGCAGTTTGCATTTCCGTTTGCATTTCCGTTTCTTGCATTTCCATCAGCAAGGTGACAACGCCATTGTCGTACACCTTTACTCGCATTAGGTACAACATTATAGTTATAAAACGTGACAGCCTGTGTTGCATTAGAACATGTGGCAAGCCATATAACTTCTTGCATGTCAGTCTTTATAATAGTCGACATCAAGACGATTGATAGAGTTTGTGATATTGTAGCGAGGAGCTTGATATCGACCTGAAAGACATCTACTACAAACTACGCTGTGTAATGCTGCCGTTTCCACAGTTTGGTTTCAACAGGCAGATTGTACGTGATAATCCTGATTTTTGGGGTCCTCTGATCGTAGTGCTCTTATACTCGCTGGTGTCACTCTATGGACAGTTTCGTGTAAGTTACATTTGTTGTTAATATCCTTTATACACTGTTTCTACAGTCTGTCATCCTGCCTCATGTGTCTTTGGTAAGCTGCATAATAAAATTAATTAAAATAATTAGTCAGATGACTTTGTATCATCAAGTAGTGCATATAAAAGTTCATAAACTGTCTGGTTTTCAAACATATAACTTCATGTTCGCAGATTTCCTGTCGGAGTTATATACTAAACATTACTGAAATTGGCTAGCTATTATTCCACAGATAAAAATGGACATGTGTCAGACATGGTATAGGACATGTGGTGTGAGAGTCTTATCTATGTTGACTGACAAGATATATTTAGTTTTGATCAGAAAAGTTCAAAAGTTTTCACCACGTGTCTGTGCACATCAGGACTTAGACCAAAGTCTTTTCTAAACAACAACATAAATTGTTGCATTTTTTCAACAATTTGCGTTGAAGGTTTAAAACCCTAACCGTCCACACATGCTTGTGTTGCAGGTTGTTTCTTGGATTCTCACCATCTGGATAGTTGGCTCACTGCTGGTCTTTATGCTTGCTCGTGTTCTCGGTGGTGAGGTATTAGAAACATGTTACTGTATCAATTATTAACCATAATTATTTTATCAGTTATCTAAGTCGACCTAATACAGTCGGTCTTAATGTCCATACTTCCCTCCGTCCATCCACAAAAGTTCCCTTTTTCAACAAAATTTGGTGTGTAGGTAGGGTATGATGAGTACTATACATATTATTTTATGCAGTATGCTGTATGACCCGATCAAAGGTCAAGGCCAAAGTCATGGAGGTCCAAAGGTTGTGAAAATGGCCAATTTTAGAGTCTGTCTCCTTTGCCGATATGCATATAATCAAAAAACTAATGGTGAATTGTGATGCTCCAAGACAACATCTGAATTTTTCTGGACAAATTTTTGATATTCATCGTCGTTCGGCGTCACGTGACCTTTAAAGTTAGCCTGTTATGAGAAGTCAACTGGCAGTGTCATATGAGGGCTTATTTTTTATTACTTGTACCACCCACGGTAGAGTGTTTGGTCCAGTCATTGTGTATGTTTGTATGTATGTGTAGTGGCACATGTACTCTGGTCAGTCAATATTTTATTTAACTGATCATCATGTAATTAATCACGTTCTTTAATTCATTATGTATGTTTGTCAGACTGCACATAAACGTCAGTGCTGTATTTAGCCCGGTACATGGCCGACAGGTGGCTGCAGGCCACCCAATGCTGGGCTAATGTCTACTGAAACATAGTCACAGCAGGCGAATAATAAATGTGACTCAGGGTCTCTCAATTTATTTCCGGTTTATTTATCGGTTTATTTAGTATCCCCTCCCTTTGCCCTACATGCACTGATCATGTTGTTCACAGCTGGAGTCATTTGACTCACAGTGGCATCAACATTCAGTGGCCATACTTTGCTGCCTAGACACTAGCGGGGGCTCAGGTCCTTCGGTGTATGACAGTGTCAGGGTTGGCAGGTGCAATACACTCACATTTCATCCCCTTTGAAGTTCACTGTGGTCATGGGGTGAGGAGTTTCCTTTGTTATTCTAAGAATATAGCACGTGGGGATGGTAGAAATCGCTAGTCTCCACTTGAAGGGTTGAACAAGACCACCCAATATAATATTCCAGTGTGCCTAGTATACACTAGATGTTCTTTTGGGGATGGCTTATGGCCCTTCACTGACCTCCATTTATGGGGCTGTATAAGCTCTGCCCTGTTTGGAAATTAGAGGTAAATAAGTGTACATGTATTTGTACTCAGCACAGTTTCTGACTCACAATCAAACAAAAACAAATGTGCTTTCAGCCGTGCCCTAAAACCAGTAAAGTTGCCTCTCAGTCTCAGTTCAGGAGGCAGCTTGTTCCAGAGCCATGGACCGGCGACATCATATGACCTGTCCCCGAGCTAGGTCCTGGTTTATGGCACGACATGTGTTGTTGTAGCGGCCAACCGAAGATGACAATGTTCTGTAGGCATAGATGACGCGAGTTTGACACAAGACCGTGCAGGGTCTTAAACATCGGTGTGCCCAGCTTGAAAGCCATTCAACGCCATATGGGCAGCCAGTTTGATTGACGATGCAGCAGTGGTATTGCAAAACAGCTCCAGAAAATGCCAAATCAGTGAATGCATGACACTGGTTAGCAGGTTGTCAGGAATGGTCTAGTTTTGTTGTTGGTCAGTAGCAAAATATTGTTATGTTTAAATGCGATTAGTGTTTGACATTGTTAGGCTGTGTCACAATGGTGTAATGTGTGTGGCTGTAGGTGAGTTATTCACAGTGTTTGGGCATCATTGGCTATTCACTGCTGCCATTGACCATCATTGCAGCCTTTCTACCTGTTGTACACAACCAGCATATCATCAGTTTCTGTTTCAAGGTATTTATGCTGAACAGTGTTTAGCACGAGTTGCTGAGACTCTGTAAACAGACTGTGGTGTGTTTTTGAGAGAATTTGTTAGGTTTGACTAACCACTGTTGACAGTAATTGACATATTGATGTAAATTGTCCAATTACAACGGCAAATGAACTCTCGTGACCTGGGTATTTAACTAGACAACTAGGTAAGCCAGCATGACCGTCACTGCTTTCACTGTTACTGTCAGATTGTCTGACTAAACAATTCTCTCAATTTCTCATGATCAAGTGCATCGAACATCTTTAAATCATTTTAAGCGTCAACTTCCATCATAACTTTCTTCCAGAGTTAATTAAATTGCCATTACTTAATGAAACACCAGCTTGTCCGTCTGTGGTGAAGTAATAAACCCATTGTAATCAACACTTCATTATAGTGTGTTTTATCTGACATGTAAGGTACAGACAGAGGCTGTGTGTGTCTGTGTTGGTAGGTTGTTGGAGTGATGTGGGCAACAGTTAGTGCAGGTTCTCTACTGTGTGGTCAAGAACTTCATCGCAAGCGTTCGCTCGTCTTATATCCACTGTTGCTGCTGTACATATATTTCCTGTCTCTGTACACAGGCGCATGATGATTGCCGATCTTGTGTCCATTGTTTCCAGTGTGATAACGGCCGTGGCACACATGTTGTTATGATATCTTTTGTTCGTACGACTGTAGCACATATCCACTAACTAGAGGACCTCTCATCAGAGCATGTGTCAACCAGTGACCAACCCTCGGACTTCGTCTGTCCATGTCTCAGCTATGATTGATTTGGTCCTCAGGAAGAGGAAATGTTGCCAGAACTGCTCTCTAGTAGTAGTATTGTAGTATTGTACAACATTCAATAGTTGCACAATCATTTGAGCAGCTCACAGGTTTGCTGTACCAGGTTCTGCTTCACGTCGCTGGGTTCACTCACTGTGTGTAGATTGTTTATGTGTTAAATTTATTTGCTTATGTTTCCATTGTCTTGTATTATAATATGTGCAATTGTGCATGCATGTTGTATTATTGTAATATGGTTCAGTGAGCCTGGTGAGATTGAAAGCTATTTGTATGACTAACCATCCTCCTTCATTTAACACTGTTGGTTGAGTTGTCAGGTATGTAAAAATCATCTGTGAAATGACCTAAAATTTCTGGAGTGGGACATGAAACCTTATTCAACCTAAACTCGACTGAGGGTCTGCGCTTGACCCCTAACGTGCTCTTGTCCTGCACATGGATTGTCGTACACGTTTTGGTAGTTGTACATCATAGATTTGGGGGTGCCGAAAGCAGTGAAAAATTTTGTCCATCGTACGTGCATGACTGCGTGTGCTCAAAATCTGAAAGTTGTAATGTAGCTGCATACTGTACAGAGTTATATGATTGACACTTTAGCTGATTCCTCCTATAGACTGTTATATTGTATCACTGCTGGCGCTGCGTAATGGGCTTGCCCTGTAGTTGCCAATGAGCCGCGCACTCGTGTTTCTATACTGTTTGATGTTTTATGTTAGGCCTATGTGCCGGTTTCATGAATATATAATACTAATAATAGTCGTTAGCACATGCCACCATAGTCCATATACTTTCTCTTATGTGCCTGTGGGCTCAGGAGCATTGTATAGTAAACCAATCTCATTTCGTGGCCGAGTGTTGTATGAGGTGACTAAACCAGGGTAGTTTTATTTTGCTGTATTTTGTGTTGTTTGCTTTTGAGTTTAATTTATTTTCTGAAATGACCTCCATTGTGTTGGGTTTGGGTGATATTAAACTTTACTCCAGCTCCTCTTGTGTGTGAGAGCTCTGGTTGAAGCAGCATCTTGTCGATGCTCTGGTGATGTTTGATCACTCTGATGGCGCTGAGTAATGTGTCGATGATTTGACGAGTGATGTGAACATCTCTGAGCGTTTGTTCTCTACAACGAAGGACATGTAAGCATTAGATTCGAGGGCGGTATGCCTACACTAACATTTTGTTGTTATTTATTTTTCTGCACATAGATGTAAACTAGTGTTACTGTGTCAGATGCATCAGACTTTTGCTAATTTCGATCTTTTGTATTACACAAATGAAAATCACCTGTGTCGGGTGGCAGGTAACACTGTGTGATCCCATATGACAAGTGGTGTCACGATCGCGTTAGAGGTTTGTTAACAAATATGCGCTATACAAATTGACGTATACTTTACTATACTTTACAAATGTATTATAGCAACAGGTGGAAATTGTGATTGGTGTTTCGTTGCAAACTTACTGCCGAGTCCAGCAGTGAAACATTTTAGAAAGTCGGCCATTATTTGTTGAAGTTATGAACTTGCAGTGAAAACTATTGATAAACGCTGTGTTTTGTGAAATGGACGTACTAGCAGTCAGAAAATCAATTTACAAACGACGGTACAAAAATGAAATTTTTTTATTAACGGCAGTCATTTTTTCTCTGTTGATTAATATTATGCTTACCGGTAAGTTGGTTTTAGTTAAATTTGCTAGTTACCATTGTTCTTAGTGGTAACGCCGTTTAGGGACCACCAGTCACTGCATGGCTGAGCAGAACTTTCTGCCTTAACATGTGAATTTAATCACCAACTCCAGTATGTAAAGTGAACTGTTTTCCAGTCTGCCACCTTATATGTTATCTGTTTTACCTGGTAAACTTTTCAGTTCCATTGACATGCACTGCACCACCGTAATATATGTTATTTTACCTAAGTGTTAAAATGACTGAACTTTGCTTTCTTAAGCAAGTCGTTCGATTCATGCTATTAATTGTTTCTCTGTTGTGGAATGCAAAAGCAATTATATTCTTCATTTGTTCAGTTTCATGTACTGAAGACAGTGTTGTATAATAGGTGCTGGTAAGAGTTGAACACTTTAAATGGTTACTTTGTAACAATAACTTCAACACTAATTGTAATTACATTTTATTAAACTTGAAACACGCTGTTGTTGTTTATGTCCAGTACAAGTTGCTTAGCCTGTTTTGTTTAGATCAGACTTTTAAAGTACATGTATTGAGAAACGACGGGTACATGAGCCCAGCAATATTTAAGCAGGTGTTGATTGACCTACGTATGTTGTTGGATTAGGATACGTTAGTGATGGGCCATCAGTTGCATTTTTAACAATTACATGTTTTTGGTTGTTAACATGTTGTAAATTCTCTGTTAATTATAATTTGCCATTGATGGAAGTGGGCTTATGAGCTGACGTGCAGTGTAGCAGATT
>Ga0056114_1001795_pt1 | contig 10239 bp, 8 predicted proteins | sample WorMetHERISLAND1_FD_77005 | JGI IMG/M metagenome (GOLD analysis project Ga0056114, IMG submission 77005) | Marine gutless worms symbiont microbial communities from Max Planck institute for Marine Microbiology, Germany - Olavius loisae HERON... ... | reverse complement strand
CTATACACCGCTGAAAAGTGCATTTAATGGGCTACAATTCCGTCGCTGACATTACAGGTCTATCTTTATTCGTTTAGCCGTGGTTGCCTCCCAAAGTCGCGAAATCACGCGAAATTCCGACAACATTTGACCTTACCGCAGTTCAAGGTCATCCAAGGTCATCGATGTTGGTGTAAATCGAAAGCCCATATATGACTTCCTATTAGTCACTAATAGTAACTTTGGCCGTATCTGCTACCGTTTTCGAGATATTGACGCTTAAACCTAAAAAATCGCTGAATTTTTCCGACCGACCCTTGTTTGAGGCCCCCGTTGGGGGGAACCCCTTAGAATTTGGTGATGAAATTTGGCGTCGGAAAACTAGAGTCTTGGGGCTAACAAATGGTGGAGAAATCATGCCGCTAGCTTTCTTCGTTTTGACACAATACCGGCGTGTGACAGACAGACAGACAGACGGACAGACAGACAGACACGTTGCGATCGCTATTACCCGCGCTAGCATAGCGTCGCGCGGGTAAAAACCTGACAACTAGCCATTCTGACTGGAAGTCAACTGAACTGGACATCACACAAAACCAGACAACGACTACATTCCACCTCGTCAACGTCCTTAGCCGTCCGACACACTCGGCTGTCTAGTGTCTACCGTCGGCAACAGAGCGTTTCCTGTTGTGTCCGCTCGTCTGTGGAACAGTCTTCCATCGCATGTCACCGCTGCTTCATCTCTCTACATCTTTTGCTCTCGTCTAAAATGCCATCTATCTTTTCTCTTCTCTCTCTCTTATCTCAGTTTCTGACTCTTCTCGTTTTTCGCTTGTTCAGCGCTTGTCCAGTGACTTATCATTATAATCGTTATTACATTTTCATTTTAAATTCACAGCCACTACATAACATATTATTTATAGAGATGCACCGATAAGGCAATGGCCGATAGGCCATCTAACAATCGGCCGATTACAGATTAATACATAAACCTGATATTCTTACCTTAATATCAAAGACTGTATCGATCATACAAATATTTTATTGCATGATGTAACAGATTATTGCATAAGTAAACAATGCTACCAGCATGTTTGCCGAGTTCGCATATATAACTATAAAACGAAAATTTGTATCGTCCGTTCAAACTGAAAAAAATATAATTTCAGTATTCAATGCCATCATAATACATAGTAAATAACAATTGGCCGATACTGGCATAGTAATCGGCCGATTCCGATTATCGGCTGATAATCAGTGCATCCGATAATCGGTGCATCCCTAATTATTTATATTATTTATACTTCATACTCTATCTGGTTTTCTTTCGGTTAACTTCCAATAATTTCATGTCGATGACTAGGTGCAGTAGACTGAGATGGCCTGACCACTTGTCGGCCTTTACTGTATCAAAGATACTTGGCCTTTTAGTGAACGTTAGATGCTTGTGTATCTTATCATATACGTTAAAAGACATCGTCGTGTAGGTACCATTTCTGTGAGAGACACAATCACATCTTCCTCTTCATCACTGCTGGATAACGTCTCTGAAACGACGCAGGAAGTACTCCGCGATCCAATGAACCTTGAACCTACCAAACAGTCATAGACAAACAATCACTTACAACAGACAATGCTTTCACTGACATGAGAGAAAAACTGTGTAGTTAAGTGCGTTAAATTACTGTTAAATTTAAAAATTCTTCCATATCATACCGTTTAAACCATCACGTCTAGGTCTTTATTTAGTTATGTACCCAATTTGTTGAGACTGTAGGCTTAGATTTCGTATTATCTGTTTGTATTTCTCTGTGCAATACAAAATAAACCATCTAAATGTTAATGACTATTTCTACACATTAATATGTACGACACAAGGTTGAGCAGAATGGTACAACAAAGGCAAAGATGACTGTGGCAAATAAAACATGTAGAAATGTTTCTTATTCACAGAACACAAGACTAAACCACTTTATTTCCGACTGATACGTTTAGCTGGCGGACTGTTGTCGGCTTTGCATGGCAAAAGCATTTCCTGATGACCTGATATTAGTCCCACTGCACTAAAGGCAAATTTTACGGTACTGTACTCATAATCGTTATGAGCAAACAGTACACATGCTGATGGCTAGAAAACCATATCAGTGCAGCCCCAACACTTCAAGTAAATGACCTAACTTTCAGTACTTTAAAAATGGTAAAACTTTTATTAGTTTACATAAACACAGAGAGATGTCACGAACAGGCAGGACTTGACAGAGAACATACGAGGTCTGCGCGGTGAGTGCAGCTTGATCAGCTGACTGGCCAGTGATCTGTTCCTTGACAACTGCTCTTCAAATGCAATGCGGAACGAATCCGCCATCACCAGTGACTCCTCATGCTTCTGCCATGCATCGTCCAGCTACAGACCACAGCAACCCAAGACGCTGCTTGTACAATGACACGCAATACAGTAGATCAGAAATTGAGGAGACCACTGGGAAGCCCTCGTACTATGTGGATGAAGACTATCCAGGAGGACCCGGAATCCAATAATCTCTCAGTGAATGAAGCAATTTACGTGGCTCAGAACTGTACATTCTGGAGACGTCTACGTTTGGCGCTAAGCATGGTGCATGCCAGAAATGAGTTATGATTAGTTTTCATTGCGTTTTGAAGCATCAACCACTACAACTAACACCGTGAAAGCCAATTTGTGGCAAAATCTGCAGCCAATCAATGCCCAAATTCAATATAAGGAAAACCAGAAGTTGACTCCGGTCGTCAACATTCCCATGTGATGGTTTTTGTCTTCCACCTAAAAAAAATAAATGGCAAATAACAAGACTCTGATCTGTTCTCTCATGGCAAGATCCAAATAATTTCCCACGTAGTTGAATCCTGTCATATAACAAAGCTGACTGGAGACTTTTGTCTCAGCTACACACTATGCCATATGGCCGACCAACAATGACATTTAATGTACCGTACACAAAAGTAGAGCTGCAGTTGCTTTTTCCTGTCATTTCAGTTTTGCCCATAAAAAACTTTCATATGTTTCATTTTCCAGTTTCTACTTCTGTTGCAGCAGCTAGGAGATTCAAAACTTGTCCACTGACAAAATGTTAATGCAAATCACAAAGACCTGGCTGAAACAGTCTCAGTGACAGATGGACAATGCGAGAACCTTCAAATAACAAACAACAATATAATGAGATGTAAAAGAAACAGAAAGTGGGATCCAATGTGAACAACAATAACATACGTGACAGCAACAGCGAGGTGTAATGTACAAGACCTTGTCGTTGAGGTGAGCAATAGTGTGCATCATTTCAGCCGCTAACTGTGCACAGGAGCAAGGTCCGGAGTCTGCAGCGAAGCACTGACACGAACCAATAACTGCCATCTGACAGCACACAGCAACACAGCGTAGACTAGTAGCACACAGGACAACATAGTCGAGATGATAGTTTAAAGCAATGAAGTCACAAAAACAACCAATGTCAATGTGACTAGAAGTAATGAAAGACTAGAGCGATTGTGGCCAAATAGCCTTCCTGATGATGTCAGGTCTAAGCAGCAATCACAGTCGATCAATGCAGTCGACATCACATCAGCTACTGCCCAGTGACTGCCGCCCAAAAGGAAGTCAAACTAATACAGATCACAGTCATTGTGACTTCTTTCAGGCTGACAAAATATTCCAAAGTGCATTGTATTTATTAGTGAAACTCTCTGCCTGCATTAGAACCGAGTCATATCAGCAGCCAGACGAGACTGCATCCTTACAATGTTCCTAGACTGGCACATGCCCTATCAATGTCATTTAGACGTCTAAGAGAGACAGTTTATTTTACCATAACAATGTAACATATACATCATACGTGATAGTACATAGGACAATAATCCTTAACTAAAGGGGGCTAACAACAGACAGTTTGTATTGTTATTAGTTTGTCTGTCAGTTTCACTGTTCTTTGTGCGGTCAAATCAATGCCAACGAAAATCCATCCATTCTTCTGATTCTTTGTGATATAAAGAAAAGAACAGTAAAGCAACAAACTCCGTGAAAGATGCACCTTTAGAGTGGTGCCATCAGTTCGGTGTCTACACTCTGTGCTGCAACAGCCGCTGGCATCGCTCTGACCGACGAATGACAGCGTCTCAAAACAGTGTCGTTCTCGAGCATTCAGAAGAGCAATCAGCTCGTCTCGTTCTCGACTCACACCTTTACGCCGACACACATCACCGAGCAGTGAATTGTCCAGCATAGGTCATTCAAAGACAACACAGTTCAGTAAATCATGGCTGACTTAACAATCATCATTCTAGAGTAACCATGTCGATATCTTGTATCGTTTTACAGATATAGCCATATCGCTGTTGTCATCTTTGGCTTGCACCACTGTGAGTGCATAGTGTCATAGCAGCTAAATTTTGATAGGTCCAGATTTCTCACCTTCTGTAACTCCCCTCAATGACCTTATTCTCTCCGACCTTCGACCCTTTACAACCATATTTCTAATGTGCTTCACTTACTAATACAAGATGTAAAGACTTCTTTTAGTCTTCAGAGTTCAAAACTCCAACAGAAATATTTATCATCAACAGTACTACTGAACGAGTGATTGCTTTCATTGAAATAGGTTAGTGTTTCAAAATGATGAACACTGTTCAGAAAGCACAAAAACTTGAAGACAGCATATAATGGTCACTACATAAACCAACAGGCCTTGTCCAGTGAAGATAATGCATCCAGTTTTGAGTTATCATGGTAACAAACCCACAGACAGGGATAATTACAACATACTGCTCAAAAGTTTGCTAGCACACAGAGTAATAATGTCAGTGTAAAGCACCAACACACTGGAGTGTAAAGCATCCACACACTCACTCATTTTCTCCGCGTACAGCTGCTTCTTCTCCTGTGAGAGTTGATCGACAGCAGCTTCCAGTGCCAGTTTGTCATTACAGACACTACAGCCACCACAAACACACACTTCCTCGTAAAATAATACAGGTATTTACTGATTTTTAATCTCTAATCAATATCTGTCTTGACTTCAGAAAGGGCATACGACTCGTTAAAAGGTCCATTGCATAATTAGCCATCAAAAATGTTGCGTGTTTTTGTGTACTACATGTACAACATCGCTAAATAAACGAGGTGAAATTCAAGAAATTTCTGCTCGTTGTTAATCAGCTTGTAAAATTATCCACATCAGCTAAGATTTCACTAAAAATTACAGAACATGCTACTAGATATTCACTTGCCACTAGATGCAAGCAATCACTGGTATGCACAATATGCTAAATATTTCTAGGTCCATCTAGCCTTCTATCCCCCATGGACAGTGAAATGAATACCAGCTTTTGATACAAGTAGTAACAAAAGACAGAGGTGGGCGGGTATACAGGCCATTCAAGCTGGTTTGCTCCGATGTTGATGTACTCATGCAACAGTTGAGCCGTAAACATCATTTCACTCTTATAATTACTACTATACTATTATTGTTATTATTACTATAACTAATAAACTGTAAAACCTGTCGAATCGTGCTGCCCATGTCTGTTGACTCTGCAGCAAGGAACTCTGATTATGCTCCAGTTCAAACTGTACCTTATTCAAAGCCTTCATACACAAAACATCAACAACTTATACATGACTGTCAGGTGGAATCAAAACAGTACAGTCATAATGCAATACAGTAGGTCAGTAAGTAAGTAAGTAAACTGTTCGACGTGTTTCGGCTGAATCAAAAGACTGTCAAACTTGGATTGAGCCGTCAACACGAGTGATCTCTGGATCACAGATGAGGCCGATCAATGACGCAATGACATGACTGCAGATGTCACAGGTGAAGCCCCGTGATCTGGCGACAGTTGACGGCCAGTCAGGCTTGCACTGAGCATGGTTGTCAATCATGAACTGACTGTATGCAGTGGTGCTCGCGAAGTCAGATACTCTCACTTCTTGAACAGTGACTGCCAAAATGATTTGTCTGATGTGAGGTCCTCGAGAACCTTGGACTGCACGTCATAGAAGTTAGCCTTCAACTTATCTTTGCATCACTTCAGCTGATGACCATTGAAATGGATGCCATTTTTGTCCTCCGTCCTTTTTTTGTGATCTGGCCGACTCAATGTTATTGAGCTGCTATCAACGAACAGGGCCTCAATTCATGTCAAGTAAGATTTGTAACACTAAAACTTTGTCCTTCCAACACAACAGGGTCATGAGACAGTTCATGTGCAACTGATCATATTTCTTTACTCTGTGGCAACATAGAGTCCCATGTTTCATAGTGTACAGAAAGACGGTTAGAATGATATTTTCTTCAGAACAACCAACATGAATGGCACTATAATTATAGCCTAATTGTGCTGATGTGCCGTTAAGAAACTACTCACTCACGGATGAGCCCAACTGAACACTGAGGCTTAACATGTCATCAATGAGATCTTTCACACACATCACAACACTCAACACACCGACAGTTCAGTTGATATACTCAGCAGTAATAGCAGCAGCAGCAGTGGTGGTGGTAATAGTAGCAGAGTTTAATGTTCCACTCAACATATGTTAGGTCACTTTCCCAGCCAACAAAACTAAATGGAGCTCATACAACAACAAAATGATAACGCATGTATAAACTGTCTGTTAGCAGGATTTTATGATAAGTAGTCAGCGAATTTTCACAGAAGTTCGGCAGTTGTGCTATGTGATTGGGAATAAATGATTAGACTTTTGAAAGGTTTCTAGGATTTTGTATCCACTTCTACTCAACTTTTTTCTTCCTCTAAACGTATTTACCAAATAGTTGTAGATATAAACTATAACATTTTATCACGCACAAGGAAATTATTAACTTCTTCCAAATGCAGCGATGGGTGTGATAAACTAAAATGTTGCGACCAATGAGTATGATGTGGCTATAAAGGGGTGGGGAAGGGGGATTTCAACAATGCATTTAGCCATTTTCACACAATACCAGCATGCAACGAACAGGCAGACAGATGGACGGACGGATGGAACTGTCATATGAATATCAAGGATTAAATTAATGAATGAATAGGGACACACAATAAAAATGTTATGAAAATCTATAGATAGACAACGAAAATCAGAATATTCACAATATTCAAATTACCTTAATCAGCTCCACATTCTGCTCATTGGCTCTGTTCAACTGCTCATTCGTGCCTGCCATTTCCAGCTGTAATTAAGTAAGTAACAAAAAGCAATGAAATTCAGCAGCTGTTTCAAGCAGTGCAAAAACATGTAGCATATTTGTTAGACTTTATCTATATGAGACAGTCTGATAAGGCATAAGACACACATGCGCAATCATTCTAATGACAATATTTGGGTTAAACTGGCTCTAAACAATGAATGCAGTGCTCTGCAGCTGGACCTGGTACAGAATTGCTACTTCTAATTACTTTGTAACTGCAGTCCTTTCCACAATTCTTAATTAAACTATGGACAAAATAAAGATAAATGTAAGCAACGAGCACACCTACTGAAACAGCTAAATGCTGGCAATGTGCATACTTGTTGAAGCAGAATCTTGACTGTTTCACGTTTCTGATTTAAATTTTTCTCGCACAATTCAAGCTGTTGTCTCAGTCGTTCTACCTCCTGCGACATAAGCACAATTAAATCAACACAATACGATATAGAAAAAGCATCACAGGAGTTTAATGTGGACTGAAAAACTGATGATTTAGTCAGCTTGGTCAGAATGTCACAATAATGACAACAATGGCGACTACAGTGATTGTTTAGTCGACTTATAGCCATTAACTAGGTCAGATTACTATCTTTTTAAAAGGACCTCATATTCAGTTGCAAATTAGCAAAAATGCAACAAACATTAGTAATATAAGTCTAAATATCAACCAACATGCCATATTTTGTACCACATACTACTATAATAAGCTCTCATGTACGGGAGACTCAGACTTATTATAGTCATTTCTCTCTACATTTTTCACATCCACTTTGGTAATTTACACGAAATACAGCAGCAACAAATGACACAATTAAAATGCAATCAAAACTTAGGAGTGACGATTACTGCACATTTACATATACACAGTCTTACAGCTTGTGTAGACTGCAACTGTGCTGACAGTTCTGGTGCATCTTCTGAGACACCTTGAGATTTCTCTGCAGATGATCCAGCTGCAAACAGTAACACCATGGCTACAATTCCATATCGGTACCAACTCTAAATTTCAACATTTATCATTTGTACATACTTCGAACATACTGCAAACATGACAACACAGTATTTGGCATCACTTACATTCGTATTTGTAACAACATTCCTTTCAAAAATTGTTTCAGTAATTTGAAACGTGCATTTGCACATCGTAGCAAGCATTCACAATGTTAATTTGGTGTTGTGCAATGTTTTCTATATGACTTCCCCACTTATTCTGCCAAGTCAAGGAAATATATACATATTTTACGACTATAAATTGGTACTTATTTATGAGAGGCCACTGAATACTAAAATGACTGATTCTAGCTCAGTTTGATAAATTTACGATTATTGCAGACACAGGGTTGTGCATAGTAAAATTATTAGTATAGGTATATGTCGTCAGTTACATTCATTAGTTTACTGTTGCACCTTGTGTAAATGCCAAGCAGTTTACAATTACTAATGAGAACTGTGATTAGTATACGAGTAAATGGAATGATGGTACAGCAACTGAACCCCATATGTATTGATTAAACAGCATCAGTCTGTTTAATCAATACATATGGGGTTCAATTCCTACTTCACACTGCCATTATATTCAGTTCTAAGTCAGAGATGAACCAAACCACTGAAAACCCGTAAAAGTATACTGCATTCTTTCATTGTTTTCTGCTGAGCAATATTTAATCTTCTCCTCCAACACTCAGCTATATTCATACTTTGTCAATATGTTATGCTGAATATAAATACTTAATGCTTGTGCTGTGCAGAGAAATCTTTTAATACTTAAAACACCTGAAATTCCAGGTTGTTGTAAGTCTGCGCTTCGACGCCTCTGAATAGTCATCATGTCGCGATCAAATACCCGCTTCTGTTGCTTCAGTGATGTGCCCAGAACTACAGCGTTGCAATCCGGTTGATCAAGAACATTGCCGCCTGCTTTTAAAACATGCTTAGACTTAGAATGAAAGCCCAGTTTACTCGTCAGTTGTGTCAGAGGATTTGTGGGTCGTTTAACCGTGTCGATTTCATCCGAATCCCGTAATGCCGCCGGCTCCGGCGATCGCCGTGAGGTGCGTGACGGCCTGTGCCGGCGCATGATCTGGAACGGAGGAAGACTACCTGGTTGGCAGCCATGGCCAAGACCCAGGTCTCCGTCTTCCGAGCGCTCATCATCGTCACATCTACTGCCAGCAGACATGTGCTAAACGCAGCAGACTTACATCTGCTTTAAACTACGACAGAGGCAAACACGTAGTGTACACGCCCCCTTCGTCGTTGTTTACACCGGAAGTGCAAATCAACAGGTGCGCGTTTGTACGAAAAGCAGACTTTCATATTTTTTCACACTTCACTTCCGTCCGTCGAGCACTTGTTTACCGTAGCAACGCAGTTGTTATGGCAACTGCGTAATGGCTTTTCAGAACTTCAGTGGCTTGATCCTGTGAGTTCTGGTTTCAAATCGTTTATTACAGCTGTTAAAATGACAACAATAGAAGAGGGAGTTGGACCGACATTGGAGCAGAAGAGAGCATTTTCGCAATTAAGAGAAGGTGCACATATACCCGGGTATGTATGAAAATAACATAACATAACACATCATAGCGGATGTTATGAGCGAAAGCGAAGTACTTATATGCCCATATCGTTATTAAGAGATGTAACGGTAAAACTCACACTCACAATATTCAACTCTGCTTCTTCTCCCAGTTCCTGATAATTCTGCTTCCCAATCGTATCTAAGTTCTTGTCAAAATATTATCCAGTATCCAGTACGCAGACTATATCATTCGTATTATCTATAACTACTCCTACTAACCATCAACCCTTTGACTGTATCACACTCTATTGTCACATAACGGTATCCGGACTATCGTCTGTCTATCTTGTTGTATGGTTGCGTGTGACAACCTGAATTAAACGAATATGTTATGTTATGCGTTATGTTATGTTATGTAAGTATTCATTTTTACCGCGCGATGCACTTTAGTGCAAAGCGCGGTATTGCGATCGCATGTCGTCTGTCTGTCCGTCTGTCCGTCTGTCTGTGACGTTGGTGAAT
>Ga0056114_1001794_pt1 | contig 10241 bp, 6 predicted proteins | sample WorMetHERISLAND1_FD_77005 | JGI IMG/M metagenome (GOLD analysis project Ga0056114, IMG submission 77005) | Marine gutless worms symbiont microbial communities from Max Planck institute for Marine Microbiology, Germany - Olavius loisae HERON... ... | reverse complement strand
GGCCAGTATTGTCAACGACAACGTTGAAGGCACGCCGAATTGAAGCAATTTCGGCAGGCTTTCGCGTCGCGCGGGTTTGTCAGCGATAGCTGGGCTTTCTTGTTTGACTCACGGTGTACTTGTTTTGTCTGTCTATCAGCTGTTACATGACTGTGGACTGTCGAGTTTACCATATCGGTACGTAATTAGCCACCTAGGTCAACTCAGTCTTCCATCCCTGCAGGGTAGGTAAATCGAGTACCAGCTTGCCTGGCTAGGGTTAGGTGGGGCGTGTTTACTTGTGTCGGATGGCAGATAACACTGTGATCTCATATGGCAGGTGATGTCCAGTGGCTCTGAGATGGGTTCCCACAAAGAGCTATATCGTTTGACCTTTAACCTTACCATCAAAGTGATGAACACATGTGATTGTGTGTGATGCAATGGACAGTTGCTGCTGCTGTGAATAATAGTCCTGTTGTAGAAAGCATTGCATTGCTGGAACACATGTCAGTGCTAGGGAGATGATGGACCCGTCTAGTACAGTGCTAATGGACTGTGTGAGTGTGTTGTGATCTGTAATCAGTAATGATTGTGGGCTTAGCGTCCTCTTACATAAATGAACAGCAAACATTACACTAAGAAAGCTAAAAAAAAGTTAAACACAAATTGGAATAAAACCTTTGAAGACGGTAGTGCAGAGATGATAATTGAAATAAGGCCTAGGTAGTCTAACAGCAATATGCAGTCATAAACAGATAGGTCTTGAGGTGTCTCTCTTGAAGGTGGAGATGGTGGAGAGCCGTCGAATGTCAGTCGGCAAGTGATTCCACGCCTGTGGGACTGCGACAGAAAAGTATCTCGATTCGAAGGCAGTGTGAATGTGCGGTGTATCGAATTCCCCCCCCCCCACCTTTGAGTTGAACGTAGATGAGACGTGCCGGCAAGTTGTGACAGAGATACTAACAATGCTGCGTGTGCCTGCACGATGGCAACGTGTGCCTGTGCATGTATGACAGCTGCACATGTTGGGTGAAGGTGGAGGGCGTGGTGCTGTTCTGGAGATGACACTGACCAAGTTGTTACACGCCAGCCGTAAGTACTCGTTATTCTGTGCTGTTAGCATTGCTGTCACGTAGCATTAAACGTTCGTTTCAGATTCTGCACAGCCCTGTATGGTGACGTGTTAGTCAGTTGAGTGAGTGAGTGAGCAGTTCCTTAACAGCACTTCAGCATATTACAGGCTTATAGTGCCATTCAGATAATATAGTTCAGGAAATGAATATGAAGATTAATTAATCAAGATTAATTAACAGTTAACAGTCTAGTCCCGTCTGTTGCAGTGATGTCAATGCTTATAGATACCGGTACATAATTTGCGAATTACATCAGCTGAATTGATGAAAAATTTGCTAAAGATGTGGTGTTGTCTGCTGGTAAATATAAATCATTACAACATTTGAAGATTTTGCTCGTCGCAAGATGTACCGCATTGGTGGCTGGTTTTTTGAAATTAATATTGTACAGTTAGTTTGCTGCAGGTTCTGTTGTGAAACAACAATGGGAAAGTTATAATGTTGCATGAAAGTGATGCATTATGGTCGGTGTTCAGCTGGTACTCAGTTGATCGGAATGAGTGCAACGCTCAGCAACATTGACGATTTCCGAGCGTTTCTGCACGCCGATGTCTACACCAGCGACTTTCGACCGGTTTGCGTTTCTATTTGCTTTTCGTGTGCAGATCATTAACGCATTTGTTAGTCTGTTTGTCAGTTGATTCGCCACCCAACAGTATGTACTGCTACACAAGCTGTGATTATTAGGCAATGTGAGATGCTTAGAAGCTCTTCAAGTCTCTATACTGCACTTGTATTTATAGCTTGCGTAAGTGGTTTCTGTGTCATAGTTTCGTAACAGCATAATAATTATACCAGAGTGTTTCAGACAGACAGGATGCAATTGCTATTACGCCATATGTAGCTCTGCATGATATGTCGGGTAAAAACGGGATCGGAAATTGTCATTTGTGCGTAGGTGAAGCTGCGTGAGTTTGTGAAAATTGCCGACACAGTTTATGAAGTGAACGCAGCTGCTCTGTGTGACGAAGACAGGCTGCAGTATAGCAGAGCTGTTGACTTTCAGGTGAGAGAATTTTTCACGCTCAGATGTGGTGCTTTTAGTCGGCGTGTATTGCATCCATCTGTGCCTGGTGTTTTCATTGTAGTGCTAATTATGCCAAGACAGTTGGCATGCTGTCTACATTTAGTACAGTGCAGTGGTCAAGTTAGTACGATCTTGTTTGAGCCATAGATAGCTTACGAGTAGATATCAGCGTTTGGATGAGAAATTTTTTTCTAATCACTTTTCGGTTCACTTTTTGATTTTTCAGGTAAGTAGTTTTCTAATCGTGAATTTAATCCATTTGGGTTCTTGGTGACATTCAGATTAAGAGATATGGAAATGAAGTGTTAATATTTTGTTCTAATCGAAACATGAACCCAACCACTGTTTAGGTCGACTGTTTTGTCTGTCATCGACTGTGACTGTATATCAGCGTTGCTGTACATTGGGTGACTTTAGCTTTTGACTTAGCCTTTCGCTGAGCAAAACCTTAAGCTGAACGCTAAAGTCCGGACTTAGACCAAAGTTCAACTTAACTTCGGTCTAAGTACGTACTCAGACCGTAAATTTGGCCTAAGTCTTTAACTCAGCGAAATCACTTTACTTTTTGACTTAAGTCTGTACTTAGACCGAACTTTAGCTCAGCGATAGGCTCAGTGAAAGGCTAAGTCAAAAGTTAAAGTTGCCCATTGGTTTGTTGCTGTTAGTCGTTGGTGGTTATTGGTAAGACGTGTGTGTGTGTGTTCAGTATACAGCTGAGCAGAAGGTCTACGATGTGGATCACGTGGCTGGTCTGGTGCTTGAAGTTGTACCTCAGCACTCATGTCTCGTGTTCTGTCCAACAAAGAAGAACTGTGAGAACGTGGCTCAGCTCGTCTGCCGAATGATGTCTCAGTCAGTTGAGTTGTGTTGTCAGTTGGTTGTATGTTGTTTCGGATGACCTTGGCTGGTCTTTGAAGGTCGTTTTGGATTCTTTGTGACACCTACTGCTGTCTGAGTAATATGACAATTTGTGTGACATATTGTGAAGTTGTCGTTGTTGAGTTGCCCCGCCTGCAAATTGCACTGTCGTTGGCCGGAAGCCGGCCAATCCGCCACAGGAAAGCGATGATATCCGCAGGATCTGCAAGAACCCACGGTGTGGTCGCCTTTGCGCGAGCGGAGGGCTTGGTGTGGAGAGTTTGGTACTTCCTCGGTTGTGTCCGGACCTCGCGAGGTTCGCCACGCCCCTCGTAGTCCAGGCTCTTCCAGGGAAGTTCGCTTGTCGGTTCTTGAAACCATCTCCACGTTGACGAGCAAGTGAAGTTGTTGACGTAGTGGGCAGACATTACCAAACAAAAGTACCCGACTCACCGAGGTTCTACCCTCCGTACATAGTCATTTTCTGTTTTTGTTTTGCATAATAATTGTTTTAATACGTTATTCTACAACTTCTGTATTTACCTATTCGATTGTTACTAGTTGCGAGTGTGAAATAGACGACATTGTCATTGTCGGTCAGTGCAGAATCGGTGTGAAAAGTTTAACTGCTTACAATTTTAACTGTTTGCAATCGTATGATTGTCTCAGTCATGTGAACCGGCATGACTGAGTCAATCATATGATTGTTAACGTTTGGTGTTTCAGAGATCAGCTGGACGTGAAGCAGGCCGAGAGAGAGCAGCTGCTGCAAGCCTTGCAGGTGGCTGGCGATGGTGACATTTGTCCGGTTCTCAGGCGGACAATGAGGTTCGGTGTTGCATATCATCACAGTGGACTAACGATGGATGAGAGGAAACTGATTGAGGAAGCATACCTCGAAGGAACGCTGTGTGTTCTGGCGTGCACGTCCACGCTTGCTGCCGGCGTCAATCTGCCTGCCAAGAGGTGTGTGTTGACAGTCTGTTGTCACGGTAACATGCTCTGAAGCAGATTGGTTTGTCGTGACAAATGCAGGATTATGAATCACTCGCTGTTGTACCGCATGTGAGACCAAATTAAACTTTAAAGAAAATCTTAATATGGACAGACAGAGGGAGGGAGCGACAGATATCAGTGATTTTTACCACAAGCCTCCTCTACTAAGCATGGTAATAGGTATACCTGTTATGTATACCGCTCAGGCAGGTAGACCTGCCTGACTGACGAACTGCGCGTACCATTGTTAACTACGAACAGTTTCAGGCAGTTACGGTACTTAAAACTCGTTTGTTTGCGGAGTAGCGCATTAGAGCTATTGCACATTATGCGCTATATATATAGTCGAATGGTGTCAAATATTTCTAAGTCCATAACCCGGGTTTCAAGGTCAAGGTACTTTGTGAAGGTGAATATTTCAAAACAGTGTATTTGTCTAACTGCTGATAATTCATTTACCTAACATCAAGTGTAATGTGCCGCTGACGTGCAGTTCCTCAGCAACAGCCGAGCCTCTTGTCACAACTCTCAGTGTCATATCTCAACCAGTTACCAACCAAGACATAGATAGTGAATAATTGGGTTTTTTCACCATTATATTTTTCACCATTAGGTAGAGTCATCAGGTCGTTGTACTGTCTGATCTCATATGGCCTTCGGGTGTTCTCTGTACTCAGTCTGAGACTGTGGAACTCACTGCCTAGACTGTTGCGTGACACTGGCCACAACACTACTAGCTTTGGACATTCTTTGAAGACATTTTCTCTTTCAGAGTACTAGTGCAAGTGCATACAGCGCATTAGGGGCATTGGCGATTATGTGCTATACAAATCTATGCTCTACTTACTTTGCTTACTTACTAACTATTCTATATTATGTGTTTTGATTATACACGTAATATTTATATCTGGCTACATAGTGATTAGCTGTGTGCACTGCAGAGTGATAGTGAGGTCACCGTATGTCGGTAGTTCATTGATGACTCACAGTCAATACAAGCAGATGACCGGCCGAGCTGGAAGGGCCGGCCTTGACACCGTTGGAGAGAGTATTGTTATCGTCAGCACGTCCGACAGGTCAAAGGTGATTGTTGATTGGCTGATAACATGCTAATACCAGTGACAGTGTGTTATAGTGAGCTGTTATTATTGGCAAACGCAGATTCCTGTCTCCATCACCTTCTTCCACCTCACAACACTTCTATCATGTCCAGGCTATGTTCTTGGACACCTCTCCCTTGCCCATGTCTCACAAACCATAAAGTTTGAATCATTTCTAAATTATGCTGTCAGTACTCAATAATTACCAATCACCTCTGTAACAGTGTAACTCAAGTTTTGTTATTATTCATTGTGCTATTGTTATTGTTATCACTGCCTTTATGTGCACCTGTTTCTTATTGTATTTGATTGTTATTCAGCTACTCGGCTGCAATTGTGAAATAAAACTCAGTGTCACTGTTAGTTCACTCGCTTCATGCGATGAATACAGACTAAGAGCCAAGCAGCCACCAACCCACAGACCAAACCAACTGACTTGGTCTGTGAGTCAGGCTGTAGGCTGCCACCGACTAGACCCACCGTCACCATTTATTACATTTACTCAGCTCAGAGGCTGATATTCATTGTACATCCCACAGAGGGTATAAGGCTGAGTCAACCTAACTGGCTGCCATCCCAATACTAACGAGGCATGGCATATAATAACAACGTTGATCAAGAGCAACTGAGCCACGCCACCTTTGGCATCTCTGCTGTACAGCTCTGTGTGCTTCTAATAGTAGCTGAGTCATATTAGCACGTGATCTATCTCACCTCAGTAATACTGGGTTATAGTTCTGCAATGTGTTTTGGCAAAAGGCAACATCCGGCACAGCTAACAGCTGCCTTGTCGACGATATCTTCTATCATATTTGTCAGGTGGCAGCACACGTCGCGAAGTTGGTCCTGGGTGCATTTGGAACCACCATTTGGTGGAAGGGGAGGTTGTAGGCGGTCAGCGATGGTACAGTTCAAAAGAGCGATGGTGGTTTCCTGTAACTTTTCATTGTGACTATTGCGCTATCTCTAACCATTCGGCCGCAATTGCCGTTGAATGTCTCCGACACTCAAATCAGCAGGGACACGTTGGGACAAAATTTTGGGAGGGAGGAGTTAACTAACGTAAGCCAAATTTAATGCGACCTGGGTATTGTCGTACGCAAAAGAAATTGTGTCGATATCTTCTGCCATTTATGTGTCACATTCGTATATTGTGCTCAGACAAACAGACCATGGAACGGTAACGTCATTACCAAAAGACGAAATCGCTTTCAGCTCCGTTGCCTAAAAAGGAGGTTCTTCTTGTTGGGACTTAACAAGCCATATTGGTGAAGATCAGTGTAATGATGTTTGTAAGTAGATTGTCACGTATGTAATATTTATTTGTGTGTATATCAGTAGCTGATGGAACTGGTCGGTGGATCGTTTGATCGATGTCAGAGCAGCCTTCTGTATGACGATAAAGGCATACGCGCACTGCTACTGACCGTCATTGGACTTGACGTCGGTGTTTGTTGAACTACTTCTGAATGTTAAGACATATTTCAACTCGTTTAGCAGTTTAACCTGTAAACAAAACATCATACGCTGCATATCTGTAAGTTTTAGAAACGTTATAATTGTCACTGAGCGTCAGAGTGCCCGGATGTTAAAAATTACAAATGACGGCTTAACCCGGTCTGGCACAGGATGCTTTATAGCTGTACCCATATGGCAACAGTGGGCATCAAAGGGTTAAGGTGAGAAATCTTCCTAAGATTTTCCTAAGACGTTTCGAGAATGTAGGCCGTGATCACCATGTGTCTGTGGCAGTTGTATGAGGAGTCTTGTGTGTGTGTGTGTGTGCATGTGTGATAGATGTCAGAGACGGAAGCTGACATTGATGAGTTGATGCAGCGGACGATGTGTAGCGTTCAGAGTCAGTCGCTGTCAGTCGATGTGTGCAGCACGGCACGAGCGTCGCTACAGCAGCTTATTAATGACGGCCTCGTCACCAGGAAACGACGACAGGCATCCAATCAGTGGCGACTGGACGTCACTAGTCTGGGACGCGCTGTCTATAAAGGCAAGTGACTTGCAGTAGTCCAGGTTGTGTAATCAGTTGATTTCTCATGCTCTGTTCGTAGTTTGTTTTTATTTAAATACCTGTTTGCAACATCGAAGGCCGTCTCTTTGGGTTTAGTTGTGTTTGACTTCCTAAAAGCTTTAGCACCATTCCCCCAGCTCTTACGTGTGTAAGACGGATCCGGTCTAATATTTAGTCCAGTGAAAATTTTGCCAAAAGACATACAGACGGACAGACCAAAACATAATCCACTGTAATGAAGTTGATAAAAATCTAGTTTTAATAATCACTGCTGAACAAAATGCCCATGCAACCAGCCATGCAAGTAAGAACGTTTTCACGTGATCACCCAGTCTACACTACAGTGATAACAACAGTAATAATAATTATGATGGTGTAATAAAGTCCTCTCTACAAGGTTGCCCAAGAACGTCTGGTGTGCAGTAGTCACAAAAGTTCACTTTTAACAGTTTTGGAATTTGAATCATGCATTCCTAGAGCCGCAAGGTGTCACCGCATTGACTGTGCACCTAACGTACAGTGACTACTTTACAGCTGTAGTTTTTAGCTGTACAACTATTGGAAAACAGTAGTGGTGGTGGGAGTAGGAGTGTTTATTGTAGGTTCAATAGACATCGACTATGGCTCTAGACTGTACGGTGACCTGGTGAAGGCCCAACAGTCTCTGGTCGTTGCCAATCACCTTCACCTGCTGTTCCTCTCAACACCTTACGACATGGTGAACGACATCAAACCCACCTGGATGATCTACCTGCGTGAGGTAAGTGGTTTACCTGTGAGCTGAGGTAGGTGATCCTCCTGTGAGAGGTAAACTGACTCGCTGAAGACGACATTCAAACGTCATTGATGATTATCTGTCCCTGTGACGCTCACTGTTGCCGTATGGGTACAGCTATATAAAGCATACCGTGTCCGACCGGGTTAAGCCGTCATTTATAATTTTTGACATCCGGGCACTCTGGTGCTCAGTCCATCAGAGTGCCCGGATGTCAAAAATTGCAAATGATGACTTAACCCAGTCTGGCATGGGATGCTTTATGGCTGTACCCATACGGCAACAGTGAGCGTCACAGGGTTGTACTGTCTCTACTGATATTTATGTCTGGCATCAATACATACTGGATATGTATGTTTTACCGATGTGATGCTCTTAATGGCACAGTCTTTGCGGTCATTTTATGTCTGTCTTGTATGTATGAGTGTGAGTGAGTGTATAAGCCAGCATTGTATCAGAGTCATCATTACATCTAGTCGAGCTGATGGCTTAAGTTTGCTGGCAGAGTAACGCATTGCCACGTTTCCTTCTTTGAACACAGCAAGTTGATGTTCAGAGACTCATGAGTGGCACACAGAATTATGCTTACTAGTGTCTCAGGGTGGGCCAAAAAAAACCTATGTTTATTCACACATTATAATCTGGCACCTGTTAGATGTACTGTACAGTTTAAAATCTGAAATAGTTGGTAAAAGCTGATTTACTCTGCAGCGAACAGTTGCCAAGTTACAGTGAAAATTTTTGAGCCCACCCTGTGTGTGTGTATAGCTGGTTATTTTGTGTGTCAACATTTGGCGCATGCATCATACACTAGAGCACTGTTGGAGAGAGTATTGTTATCATCAGCACGTCTGACAGGCCATTGCTGATTGTTGATTGGCTGATAACATGCTAATACCACTGAGTGCTGTCATCACGGCAAGGCCATTGCAAGAGTTCACTCGATGAATGCTGACTGAGAGCCAAGCGGCCACCAACCCTCAGACCAAGCCAATCAACCTTGGGCTGTGAGTCTGCCTGTAGGCTGCTATCATCTGCACCCACAGTTACCATTTATTACTATTACTCAGTTCAGTGGCTGATACTCCTTTTACTGTCCCACAGAGGGTAGAAGGCTGAATCAATCTGGCTGGCTGGGTATATGCCTGCAGGTCACCCACCTCAATACTAACCAAGCACGGCGTATAGTACACTAGACGATGGCAGTGTCTGTGATGTGATGTAGATGAGCCAGCTGTCAGCGTCTGAAGCCAAGGCAGCTGAACTGATTGGCGTGTCAGAAGGCTACGTCGCTAAGATGGCTGCTGGCCGGGTGCCTCGCATGGTAAGCTCAACAGACTGAATCATGGGTGGTCCACTGGTGCTTGGTGGGTGGTCTAGTACAAGTACAGCCAGCTGTCAGTCCAGCCATCAGCAGGCAATGGATGATATGATGCATACTGTGCATTTACAGTATTCCTTTGACACCTACTGTTGCCATATGGGTACAGCTATAAAGCATCCTGTGCCAGACCGGGTTAAGCCGTCATTTGTAATTTTTTACATCTGGGCACTCTGTCTCTTAGGGTTGAGCATCAGAGTGCCCAGATGTCAAAGATTACAAATGACGGCTTAACCCAGTCTGATACAGGATGCTTTATAGCTGTACTCATATGGCAACAGTGGGCGTCAAAGGGCTAATTTTGCTTGATGATTTGTCACATGGCCCTATCTTCCTCTTACAGTACAGTTGGTCATTTTTGGTTAGCATTCAGTAATCTTGAAATGAAACAGTTGCTGTTTGAATGTATGTTGATGAAGGCCGCCGTCGACACGTTCGTTGTGAACCGGTTCTACCTGACGCTGATACTGCACAGTCTGTGGAAACAGAAGACGATCTGGCAAGTGTCGGCGCGGTTCCAGCTGGCACGAGGGTTCGTCCAGCAACTGCTGACCAGCGCAGCGTCGTTCGCTGCTTGTATCAGCCACTTCTGTCAGGTGCCGAGACCAAGTTGAGCTGTAATTTAGACGAAAATTAAAATTTGTGAAAAAATATGGCTAATCCAAATATCAGCCATAAATATGGCTCAGTCGGATTTATTTTTTTATAGAATTCGACTAGGAAGTCTAGTCCACATGTCAATCATCTCTTTCAGTTGGTGTTTGTTAATTGTTTGTTTCATGCAGCGGTGGCCGAGTGGTACAGTGCCGGACTTGCGATCGCGAGGTTGCGGGTTCGAATCCCACCAACGTCTACCGTGTACCAACGCCAACTCAGCGTGCCATCCCTTCGGGGTCAGTTAATGAGTACCAGCGAAAGCTGGGGAGTAAACGGGCATACCACGTGATGCACTAGCCCCATATC
>Ga0056114_1001793_pt1 | contig 10241 bp, 5 predicted proteins | sample WorMetHERISLAND1_FD_77005 | JGI IMG/M metagenome (GOLD analysis project Ga0056114, IMG submission 77005) | Marine gutless worms symbiont microbial communities from Max Planck institute for Marine Microbiology, Germany - Olavius loisae HERON... ... | reverse complement strand
TATTTTATGTAGTGAGAATTTCTAGTTCGTTCAATTGATGGTATTTACTGTATATTGCTTGTATTGCAATGTAAGTGGCCTTGTGGTCCTTTTGTTAAATAAATTTGATTGATTGATTGATATGGGAGACGGTTTTTACAGGTCAAAAGACCCAACCAACAGTATCAAACTACTGAAGGGAAAACGCTACAAAGCAAAACCCAGAAAAAGCAATAAACAGAAAATCATTGATTTCAGGCATCTTTGTTATATATACAGAAGTCTAGACTGTGAAGATCGTCTTCTTCGTGGGAAGATTCGTCGTCGTCGCTGTAATTCCGAAACCTCGTAAGTGCATTTTTGCACTTTTGACTTTTTGTGTATAATAAACAGTGTTACTGCATTTACTAAGTATTCAAAATTACTCAGGATAATCGTTTTAGTAAGGCTTTCAAGTATATGACTTTATGGAGATATGCAGAGAAATTAACACCATTTATTTCGTATAAAAAGTCAAAACTGCGAAAATGCACTTACGAGGTTTCGGAATTACAGCGACTCATATACATACAAAATAGTAGACTGGCCTCCCGTCAGCTTTTAGCGCATGTTAATATTTCGTATCGTATTGTATTGACATTGTCGCTGATCGTGCAGCACTTCTAGGGGGAGGGACCTGAGGGGCGGTTGTGTCCTCTTCCGTGGAGAAATGTTCAATGCTATTGCTGTGAAAATGATACGATCTGTTGCAACAGCGCTTACAAAAATTGTACGTCCGGCGTCCCTGGACTGTAAAAGTCGCAAATCGTTCGACAAAGTCGTGAGTGCGTTCGACAGAATCACACAACCGTGTAGCCGGGGACAACGAGCACTCAGAGAGACTTTGTATGACTTACAGCGAACAGATCCAAAGAGCCGACATCAGAGCGAACATCTCCGACGTCACCACGTGTCACGAGGCGCGCGAACAGTGACGTTCCTTCGTGTCCACTCTCGTCCTGTACAGCATCGACAATCAGACGCTTGTAGTTCACTTCGAGTATCAAAGTAACTGTTTCAACATCGGCCTGAGTCTCGACTGCCTCGCCTCAGACACTGGCACGCGGCGTAGTAAAGGAACAAGACTATAGGCATCGAATGCTGCGTATTCATCTGCGTGGTGACATGACTCTCAGCAAGTCGTTCACATCCTTATATACTTGACACACTACCAGCAGCTGATACTGACTGCTTTGGGAAGGTAACCCGTAACCGCAGGCCTGACGAAAAGTACGGAATCATCCTATGTCGGGCTAACAGCCGACATCCGTTCCAAGGCTTGATATCGAATATGGAGGAGACACCAGTGTACGGACATTACAAACATCTGACAAACGTTTAAATTATATGACTTTATATTTATGATATTAGATGATATACTTTATGATATTAGACCACAAGAAGGAAGATTTATCGTCAGTTAAAAACACGGGAAATGGATGGAATCTAAATACATCACTGATTGTAATAAAAACTTGAAAACAGAAGGCCATACGTACGAGAGGCGGTAGTGCAATAGCCAAACTGAAGCCGAACTTTGCCTCATCATTGATAAACGCTGCATAGCAAACGATAACACAGTGATTTAACTTGAGTGCATGGTCAAGGGTCTAAAACATGAAGCCTATCAACGGACAAGGCCAAACTGTGCCTGTATGTTTTCTCTCCGGGGTACATTTGGAAATACAGACAGTCAAATGTCGCCAATTTCTCGACTTACATAAACCATACTAATGGCGACCCCCGTCAGAATATCGCCACAAATGGTGGCTTAACGGCTAACACAATTTGATGATTTATTCAGCCGTGCGGACAGGACACAGGAATGTGATAAACAGAAAAACAAATGGAAACGCAGAACTTCAACAGCATATCTCTAATTTTGTAACATGTTGTGCAGAAACAATCGCATAATAATAATTAAATCACTGACACGAACGCTCGCTACGGGGACTTGACTGTCACTCAGAAGACGACATACAGACAAACAGACCTCGTATCACTCGGTAGAGTAGTCGATAAAAATGTGCATCATTCTTCACACAGACCAATACGACTTCATTGTCCTTTATCGGCGTCTGCAAAGCAACGATTACAGATGATAGCGACCGACCAGTAGCGTATCTGTGACTGATAAGGGGGCTTATGTAGGGAAGTTTGAATATTTAAGCCATCAGAAGCGAAGGTGAACGATATACATCAACTGACTTATCAAACACACATTGCAACATGTTCAAAAAGATTTCGGCGCAGCCTCAAAATACGACATTGAGAACGGCTAAGCATAGGGAAGGCGTAACGAAAAATAAGAGAAATTTAAACTGAGAAAAACTAAAATAATGGTGCTGCCAGCCGGTGAAAGAATTTCGGCGATATGTTTAGCCGTTTGGACACAATACCGACGTGTGAAAGAAAGACGCGCTGGCGGACAGACATCTTTCGACAGCTTTATTAGCGCTATAGCATACATCGCACTGGCAAAAACGAAGAAGTAGCGACCTACCAGACTTGCCATAGCCACAGCAGTGCCAAGTCTCACACAGAGGCCGAGACGATCATGAAGCTCCACTAAATCATCAAAATAACTCCGCTTGTAATCTTCCGCATAGCGTAAACTTCGCTGTCGCCAGCGCTCCAATCCACCTACGAACAACATATTCAACAGCAAAGACTTTGGAAGTACTTAAACACGAATGACATGCGATAAGCCTTGCCAGTATAACGTTGGTTTCAATGATACTGATCACCAAACCGATTTTGTAACAGTCTCTGTAAACGTGAATACAAAACACATCAGTATATAAGTAAGTAAGTAATACTGTGATACCGTGATATCGGTTCTTGGTCAGCATGACGTGAAAGTGCGTGTGTACTTGAGACGCTCCTCCATTTGGCAACAGATCCCAGATTATGAACGGAAACTGATAAGCTGGATAATGGTTGTGAACACGATTAAACCTGCACGCATTGCACGTGTCCACAGTGAAAATATGCTGCCTTTGCGTAGCGATTTCTGCTACTGCCTGGCACAACTTAATGCACTATTGCTGCCATAACATAGACAGTGCAGAAAAACATCTTCCGAGCAGCGTTCATTTATGAATGTATTTTGTATACATTGGGTTTCATCACGAAATCTTGGCAATAGTAATTATGAGAACGAGGCTAAACTTCACGCTGCAATTGGAGGCCTATGTAAAGCTTTCCTGCAGTGTTTTTTTAATCATAAACGTCATTAATGTCAGTGTTGACGGCACTTTCGTTTAGCTCTGGTCACACTTAGTAGTAGTAATACACAAGAAGGAAGTAATAAATTAACTGTGATAAAAAAATTTAAAACTATACGATGTTTCATAAACTACAGCTTTTCTACTGCAGCTTGCTTAATGCACCTCGTCAGTTCTTATGTTGTGTACTAACAGTATATCCGGTCAGAAACGGTCTACTTGACCATCTTCAGTGCAACCATCAAGAATATAATAGGCCTATACACAATAAAGAAAATAGTGGTTCCGCTTGAGCAACATGTGGCGTGGTGGCTATATGAAGACATGATCTTTGTCCCTTTCGTTTTCTCGTTTTACAGACCAGAGTTCACACAGTATTCGTAACCAGCAACAGTGGCGTAACGCAACCATCCGGGACACCCCGTCACCGTCTTAGGTCGGGGCCCCCTCTAAAAAAATAATGTCTTTTTTTCGACTAGGATATTGCAATATGTTAGGGCCCAATAAATCCAAAAACTGATATAAATAAAGGCTCGGTTCCAAAGGACCACCAATAGGAAATGGCAAACGTATAGTTTATCACACCAGTTAACGGCATAATGGCACATCAAAAACAGCAAAAAATAAAAATAAGAAGCCAAGCTGTCGCTAGGATAGCCGACCGTATTGCCTCGCACCACACTTGATACCCAATAGGCCATTTCCTATTGGTGGTCCTTTGGAACCAAGCCACTATCTCTAACTGTTTCCGAGATAATGAACGTTGTATGCAACCCAATGGTTGACGTGACCTTGATTCGACCTCTAAACAAAGGTCAAGGTCATGCATTTTGGTAGGCCTACCAATAGATTCCTTATACACGACTTCCTATATGGCTGTCAATAGTAACTTTTGCTCTAGGACGCACCGTTTAGGCACAATGCATACAGCATACGTCGCAGAGGACGACAGACAGACCCAACACTGTAGCATAAGCGCGACCGTTAGTACGGTCGGGTAAAAATGGCGATAATAGTTTCGCAGCGGTCGACATTTCGGCGATATGCTGCAAAAGTGTTATCACCGGTTTTTTTATTTTTTGCTGTTTTCGATTTGACGTCATTAGTCATTACGCCACTAACTAGCGTGATAAACTACGTTTTTTTGCTCAATAACAACAAACACGGACATTAAAATCAATTAAGATTTAAGAACTATGAAACTGTCGGGGGCCCCCTTACCACTGGGCCCCCCGTCACGAAACGCAACAGCCACCCCATCGTTACGCCACTGACCAGCAACTGTCATTGTACTGTGTCTGTACGGTTCAGCCATGTGTCTACAGTCATACTAAAATGTCATAAGATGATGAAATACTGGATTGGAAATTTCTTTTAGTTCAGCTTTCGTTTTGGGGTTTATTGTCGTTTTCGTTGATACATTCACAAAACACTCATTTCCTGTCAATAAATGCCTCAGTTGTACGAAAAAGTCTCACGGTATACGAGAAATGAATGACATTAAAAGGCACAATACGATAAGATAGTCTGGATAGACGAGTTTAACTTGTACTGAAAAGCTGAATATGGCCAACTTAATCTGGCACACGTAACCAGAAACAAAAAATATAAAAGAATAAATTAAAACAAACAAACGCCAGTGCCCATCCGGTTCAGGTACAAAGATCCGTGACAGCAGTCCAAAAGGAATCAAACTGACGTGCATAGTTTTTAAACTGCACTGAAATGTGGTAAGTTACCAGCTGGTGGCAGTGTTGAGGAGGGCATCAGTGAACTCTTCCTCAGTCCAGTTAAGTGGGTGGTGATTGCGAAACACAACCATTGAGTTGAAGGCGTCGATCTTGAAGGCGTTTGCTGCTGTGAAAGCGTGCTCGGTCTCGATACGACCAAACGACAAGTCTTCAGCAGTGCGCCTCAATTAGTAAACAATCAAAACAACTGCAATTTTATGGTGTCCAAAGTAAATGAATTATCACTATCGATCGTATATTGATGTGACAGCTGTGCTGTTGATAAACTGCAGATGCGCGAGTGACAACAATAATTAACACAAGCAAGTACAGGCAAAAGTAAACCCTTAACTGATATTCAAGTCAATATAGTCTCTTACTTAAAACAGACCTATAGTTCGTTCAGTGGTACATAAATGATTGACAGAAAAGTGTGGTAAATTTGCTTACTGCTCGTACGCACAAAAATCGCACGTTGACCGAGATTCTTCAGTCATTTGCTCAACGCTAACATACACATAAACATCGCAATTAAGTACATCTTCTGACTAGCCAAACGTTTCCCATACGTTATTCTAGCATATCAGTTACGGTTGTCATCTACACGTAGATGTTACATACCTGTATATACCTAAGTGATCTTTTATTTCATTGTGAGTAATTCAATTCGATTTTCTGATGAGCTGTTTCTGCAGTTTCTGTGAGTGTTACGTTATTTGTTATCTTTTCTTATCAATTGCTCGCGCTGCATTCAAACGTTAAGCGACCCTTATTTGCAGTTGGTGTGTCTATCTGTGTGTCTTGTGTGTGTGCGTCGTCTGTCCGTATGTCTGCAACGTTGATGCTAAATATCTCGGAAACTAAGCAATTTATGGGTTCGTGTCCAATAGCGGCCTATAGGAAAGTGCCCTACAGCGCGTCGATTAGTGATATCATCGGTGACGTCACGTGAAAAAATGATGTCACACTCGTGCAGTCACAATATTCAAAGTCACTGCATTCGTAAACTAGGACCCGGAACAACTATACGTGCAGAGCGTTTCAGCACACATATTAAAGGAGAACAGCGTGTTAAAACGTGAGCGAATTCGGAAAACAAAGCATTTCGCGCGACCAAACTCCGACCGAAATTCGGCACTTTTTCTTAACGAAAGCTCTCCGTTCAGAAGATAAAGCCTCGATCAACTAACTATCCGTGTGGACCCTTTAAGCACACACTATCGTAGAACATTGTGTTAAAATATATTATTCGCTCATTCGGCTTCGAACTCTGGGAGAAGAATCATTTGGCGTAACCTTACCCCCAAGTGAAAACTGCGAGTAATCGGTATATTTGCAGTTCGATGGAGACGAGTGGGTCACTTAAAGCGTGTTCCCACGTGCGTTTGTCATGTGCTTTTAAATAAGTACTTACTTACATACTTACTTATTTACTTAGAACGCAGGCAGTAATGTATATGCTTTGTGAATTATGACTATAATGCCTACCTGATCTCGGCTATAACTTCAAGTATTTTGCCAGACTGATAATTGAAAAGGAAAAGACGTACAGATCTCGCTGGAGAGTAGTTGCTGATAATTGAAGGCGTTTCTGGCGCAGGGCGTTAAACAGCGTTTCATCTTCAATCACCTTGTTGCGAATTATTGTCACCGACTACACAGTACACATAACATAACATAACCGATAACTATGGGCAAAGCCGTAAGATTTCTAAGTCCGCATCTTAACTAACAAAGTAATAGAATACAAAACAAGAAAGCCTAGCTAACGATAAGGTAAGCGCGACAGCAGCGCATGTATGAAGGCCTATCTACGGTAAACCAACGCAAAGAACATAATGTTGAAAAGTACAATGTGTTCATTTCGCCATCTATTTGAGTAAATAAAAACGAACGAACGAATTCCATTGCTTTATTTACATTGGTTACCATCTTGAAACAGACTGCATGGCCATTGGCCTGATATTAATGTCACGTTGTGTACAGGGTCGTGTTACGCGAAGTGCACACAACGCTTTGTGACACCTGTATGTGTATACCTGACAAGAGACGTCCTCCAGTGCGGTAGCAGCATTGGCCATCCACTCAGATACTTTCAGTTCCATTTCTAGCGACGGAATTACAAGATACCCGACGTCCTGTGAGACTTCATAAATCGAATTAAATTTCTCATACAATTGCCTGCACAGAAAACAAGTTCGAGTCTTGTACAACGAAAATAACATTTCGTAGTAAAATTCGTACAGTCCGGCATCATAATGATAGGCGTATTATAAGTAGCCGTGTACGCGCGGCGGCGAATAATGAAAGACATACAACTCAAAATTAATAACTCTATCCATTCGCATCCATTTAGCGAAGTCACAGATGGACCACAGAGGGTTTGACCGTTTGACGGTTTGGTAATGTGACGTTGTATATACTGTTGGCTCGGTGACACTACTGGTAGCGCGTCGGACCAACAATAAACCAACGATCGGAAGGTTGCGGGTTCGAGGCCCACTAAAGTAGTGTGTATACAATGTTGACAGGTAACCGCATGGGGGTGAACTGCCCGCTGTGGCCGGCCGCCACTCCTTCTTCCGACTTCCGAGCTGTAGGAAGTTGGAGTTTAGACTGTCAGCGTTGATGGACTCGGATCTGGCATGGGTAAATGCTGAGAGCGGTAGACAAAGCTGACGCTATGCTGACGCTTTCAAGCGCTCTATAATATCGGAAGCCATTTACCATTTACTCCCTTCATGTATGAAGAGTGATGCTGTATACACTTCCGCGGGGGAGGGGTCGGTGGTAACGCTGGGAGTGGTGGGCCTGGAGCTATATTGAAGACGACGTCTTTGCCCAGCACTCACAATGTTGAATGCAGACCGGATTACGAATTTTTAGCGTGCGATAGCATATACCATATTATGCTTAGCGCGCTATATGCTATCGCCCGTGCGTCTGTCTGTCCGTCACACGGGTGGATCAGTCGAAAACGGTTGAATGAAGGATTATGCAGTTTTCACCGTAGGGTAGCCCAATCCCTCTAGTTTTTGCAGGTAAGTTTCATCCAGAAATTCTACGGGGTTCCCCAAACGGGGCGTCAAACACGGCAGGGGTGGGAAAACCAAGCCATTGTATAGTTACTTTTAAACGTCAATATGTCGAAAACGACAGGAGATACGACCAAAGTTACTATTGTCTACCAATATGACCACGTACGAAGCAGAATAACGTTTCACCTATAATATATAATGCGCCTTAATATTATACTGTGGTTTTACTACACGTGTTTGTTAATTATAATAACTGCATACATAATGTTCGCCAAAGCTGGGCTGTAGGTGCAGAAAAAATACTGCCCGTCAGTCACACACATCGCGGCCCGTCCCACATACGCGCGGCCGGTCAGCAGCAGCACTAGCCGCAGCAATGTGTGAGTAAACTGAGTTGGCTATCAACTGCATCAGCATTCGTCAGCACGGTATAGTAATAATTACTCACCGTTCCGGAGTGTGATCGTCGCTCGTCTTCCATACACGCAGCATCTGCAGCAGTCCATCCACACTGTCTATACACATCGTACACGCACCCTGCTTCTAATGTCGCGTATACACGGCTAATGATCGCTGCTCACGGAGTACGTAAGGTTTACTTACTCAGTCGAAACAGCATCGTATAGAACTCACGGATAGACCGACCACAGTGCGATGTTGCATGATCGCATATAGGCCTACGCTGATTGCATTGTCACGAACGGCAAAACGACCGAACACCTATAGCTTTACTCCTTACGAACCAGATGATACCAATCAGCTGTGATCGCATGTAAATGCATGCGAAACCAGATCATCGATGCAAAACTCCATCGCTGTAGCCTGTAGACCCTACACGTGCTCACGGGCCACGGCGTGGTCGGACGGGATGACGAGCAGCCAAACCGATCGGCTAGTACTGCCGGGAGAGTGGGGAGCGTGGTCGCTAGCCTATCAGGTCGCTTGGTTGTTGGTTGCTAGGTAATCTGCACGGGTGGTCTGTCGAAGATGAGGAAAATGCAGCACGAGTGGCCGTGGTATTATTCACTGACGTTATAAATCAAATTTATTGGTTGTTGTCATCATGGAGTAAATATAAGGAAGCCCAGCTTTCGCTGACAACCCGTGCGATGCTTACTCAAGTGTCACGTGGTTTATGTAGGCCTATTAGCGCGCGGCGCAGTTTAACAGGGGACATGAGCAGTAATAACAATCATAATATTGCCATTGTAGGCAGGCTAATCGCACAGAGAGGCTAGAAGCGATAGATAGTGTATGATTTTAATACGATTTCTTATTGTGCCCAATGCCCATTATAACTATGTCTCTGTCTCGTACCATTTCCGAGATAATGGCACTTTTATAGCACTTTTGTAGCCCGTCGTTGAGGCGTCGGTGATCCTGTCGGAACTTTGGAAGTGGTCAACGGCGATGAAAGACTTTTGACGATATATTCAGCCGTTTTGAACTTTTGATACAATACCGGATCGTGAGGACAGTCAGACAGACATACAGACAGACAGCTATGACCTTTCGACAGCATATGCCTATAGTCCCGCGCTATACGCGTAGCATTAGCATCGCGTGGTAAAATCATGGTAAATGTTATTATCTGTCAATATAAAAAAAGCCTATAGCTAACGCTAGGGGTAAGCGCGCGACAGCAGTGCGTGTATGAAGGCGCCAACGAAGAAATCTACAGTATATCAACGCAATGACGAACATAATGATGTAAAGTATTCAGTGGGTTACTGTTACAACGCTGTCGCTGACAATAATGGTCTATCTTTATTCATTTAGCAGTTGTTGCCTCCACGAAATCAGCGAAATCTCACGAAATTCTCCGCAAATTTGAACTTATAGCACTTCAAGGTCATCCAAAGTCATCGATATTGGCGCCAATCGAAAGCACATAGGCCTATGCAACTTACTATATTAGTCATTAATAGTAATAACGTCGAGATACTGACGCATTTAGCTCGAAAATAGCTCGTTTGCCCAACACCACCCTTGTTTGACGCCCGCTATAGTAGCCTAGAGGAACGCTGTGCGTTACCAACGTAAATATACATCGCTGAAAAGTACATTTAACGGGCTACTACTCCGTCGCTGACCCGTCGCTACGGGTCTGTCTTCATTCGTTTAGTCGTTGTCGGCTGCCAAATCTGCAAAATTTCGCGAGAATTCAACCTTATAGCAGGTCAAGGTCATCCAAGGTCATCGATCTTGGTGTCAATCGAAAGCGCATA
>Ga0056114_1001792_pt1 | contig 10241 bp, 5 predicted proteins | sample WorMetHERISLAND1_FD_77005 | JGI IMG/M metagenome (GOLD analysis project Ga0056114, IMG submission 77005) | Marine gutless worms symbiont microbial communities from Max Planck institute for Marine Microbiology, Germany - Olavius loisae HERON... ... | reverse complement strand
GACTCATGCGAATCCACACTTGTGTTAAAGAGAAAGGCGGATATTTTGAGCATAAGTTATGACATTTCAATTCATCAATAACACAGTAATATTCTTGTTGACGTATGTTGAAAAGCTGATTATTATTAATTATCAGTCGTTGAATTATGCTGTGAATAGGCTGTGTTCTGTCTGGAGGTCCTTATTTACAAACGTTTACAAATGTGACGTCATAATGACGTCATCTGCCGCAATGAATATCTAATTTCTACATGGTCAGAATCCACCGTTCCTTAGGTATATTCACTGCAATTTTTGTTTAAATCTACATGTCACTCATGGAGATATGGAAGAAAATGTGAGTGGGTGTTTTTTTCTGAACACAGTGTAGTTGGAAACTAGTTCGCAACTAGTTCAAAACCGGGGTTTCCAGTTCGCCTGTGTGGGTTGCGGCCTTTACTGATTATAGTGTGGTGTGGTGATTAATTTCAGCGATGATATAATGCGGCGTGTTGAGCTGATGGAGGGTGACAACGTGCGAGCACGGACACACGGCGACGGACCGTTCATTGAGACGATCGCGACGCTTGACGCGACCGCGACGGCAGCAACTGTGTGCAACTACTCCGGCGGTGAGCAGGTCGGGTCGAGCTGGACCGACAAGATCATGGCTGCCAAGTCGGTCGTCTCTGACGAGAAGAGTGCAGTGCCGCCGTGTGACGCTGGTGATGGAGTTGCTGACGACGAATGGGATGACTGATGTATCTGTACAGATGCAGCCTGTTGCGAGGACGTACAGTGCGAGAGGTCAACATATAATGGGGAGCTGGGGTGTTGCGAGGGGCCCAGAAAGTGGATAAGGTGTGGAGAGTGGTATTGTATACCCGTCCACACCGGAAGTGAAACCAGGGGTGTTTCTAGCTGCAGCAATTTGGGTGGCTAGCGGGGTGGCCACATCTGTATTGGGGGTGGGCAAGAATTCTGGAACTCCTTATGCATGATTGAGTGAGTGGTGTAATGTGACACCATCAGCTATGCGATGCCACGCTGTGAATACAGCTATTATGTAACCCTGCTACCTTGCAACAAGTTTCATTAGGGGGGCACATGGGGCCACAGTTCTCACGGGGCCGTGGCGGCGTGGCCCCTTGGTCACCCCTTAGAATCGCCAACGAGTGAAACTGGGAAGTGCCATTTTAGTTTACTTTTACTTACTGTTATACATATAACTGTCAGCAAGTGTCAGCTCATTGAGGTATGGAAGAGGTCTGTCAACGCAGTAGGGTGGGACGCTCAACCATTTTAATCCCGCATCAGTTCGCATCCTGCATGTGAGAAAGCTGATGCTTATCAGATGGCGCGTTTATGGTCGTTGTTAATGATGGTGGCCACTACTGTCACCTTTGAGTTTGATTACTACTCCTGCGGACTGCCTGCAGTGGGCGTTTTACATTAGGCCCAACTGATGTCGTCGCTAGGCGAAAGCTGTCGTTCATTATACGGAAATACGGTCTGCTAGTCACACTTACAGTCTACTAAGTGGCACAAACTAAGTATGACAGATGCGGTGGTTATTGGTATTTTACTTGACTAAAGTTGTAAAGTCATAACTTGTAAAGTCTTACTTAACTAAAGTTGTAAATATAATTATTATTTATTAAGTTAAGCTTAGTTAAGTATTAGTTTTTTTTCTGTTCGTATTTTTATCTCTTCAGCTTACTAGTAACTACCATTTATATGGTGAATAATTAAAGCTTCGTATAAAATGGACGTGTGCTAAAAGCTCCGTTCAGTTTGTCGCATGCAACTGGAACCATACAAATTTAAGTCTAAGAAATAAAGTTAAAATCGAGAAGAAATGAGTGTGACGAGACGCTAATGCAAAACGTGTTGTTTAACCGATACTTTTATGATTTATTGTGCCAAATAACGATCAGTTATACCTGCAGAATTATGGCTTTACTTATTGGTAAAAGTTTTACTTAGTAAGCAAGAACGAAACAAACAATTTTATCATTTTTGCATTCTTTGAATCGCGTTCTGCCGTTCTACAAATATCCAAAAATAGGCCTACGTCCGGATGGCACATGAAAAACGTCACCAACTTTTTTAATAATGTCACACCGCTTAACAATGGAATTAAAACAAAGGAAAATTTTGAAAGAACAATAACTCCTGAATAGCACGGGACATTCTGACATTGATCGCAACTGGCGAAAATGTACTGCATCTGAATCGCGCCATCATTCTGCTCTTTAATTACATTCAATTGGTGGTCTAACCAATTACCAAAGCAATTCTGTAAAGGTTGACTGGATGTGTCCTCTTAAGGCTATTAAAAGTTGGGGACGTTTTTATAGGCCACCCGTGTATAACTGAAGTGATATTAATCCTGTTTCTAATAGCTAGTTTAAGAGAAGGCTAACTTGACTTGACTCTGTGAAGTCACGTCGATCACGAAAAAAGTGAACTTCATCCGTCAGACTTAAACTGCCTAGTTTTAAAGTTTGTTGCTGTTTAACGTAGAAGACAGACAATAGTAGTAGGCTACCGTAGTTCAAAATTGCAGGGAATGTCTTGCGAGTTTATCTTTCAAACACATGCGATCAGTGCAGCAAATTGACAGAATACAGTACTCCAGCTGCTGCAACTGACTGTCCGCACTCTGCAAACTCCAAACCAACTCGCCTCTGGAACATTGGTAGACTAACAAATAAGGCCAAAGTAATTTGGCAAAAGGCGATATCGCTCGAGGGAGGGGCTGTTGTATGCAAAAGAAATCTTGTCGATATCTTCTATCACATTCGCCAGATGGCAGCGCGTGTCGCGACGTTGTTCCTGGGGATGCATTATTATTTAGGACGCTCGTCAGTGGGTCAGCAATGGTAGGCCCCTACCATCAGAAATAGCGATGGTGGTTTGGTTTCCTATAGGCTCTCCATTGTGACCATTGCGCTATCCATTCGGCTGCAATTTGCCATCGAATATCTTCGACACTCAAATCAACAGGGGTGGGTCACCGGGTAAAATTTGGGGAGGAACGGGTTGAACGCTGTAAGCCAAATTTTAACGCGATATGGAAGAGACATGGGGCTGTCATATGCAGAAGAAATTGTGTCAGCATCTTCTGCCGTTTGAGCACAATACAAGAACGTGACAGACAGGCCACTGGACGGTAACATTGATACCAATACGCGAAATCTCTTTCAGCGAAGTCGCCTATAGGCCTTAAGACCGCAGCCTAGTCGAAATTTGTGATTAGCGCTGCAAGAAAATGCAATCATCTGAGTTTTGTAGCCTACGTATGTATAGTGGGGCCTACACCGCCAACCAAAAAAAGTTATTAGAGCACTTAGCACGTAAGCGTGGCCATGTCAACGCAGTGCCTCTAAAACTATAAACAACCGCCTGCTCATCTATAGGCCTATCGAAATTTACAGTGGCGTCGCGCAGTTTCCCTGCAACAGCAGCACAGTTTTCTTGGCTGAATGGTTAGGCCTAGATGATGGTAGGAATCCAAAAGCGCGGTTGGACTTCCTATTCGCTTCTTCAAATAGTTTTACTAGATGACTTAAAACTGTAGGCGTAATTAAACTCGCATAGGCCCCCCTATGGGAAATGGCATCACTTGGACACACTGCCTTCTCTTCGCGTGGTACTCTGTGCAGTAGCACAGCTTTCTTGTTATCAGTCACTGTCTGATTCAACGTAGCCTACCAAATTTCATCACAATCCGATCATTTATTACTGAACTGAGATATAACTATATAAGGCATAACGGTTTCTATATTAGCGACCCTCCACCATCTTGAATTTGTGATGACATCGTAATACTGCATCGGGGATGGTCCCGACATTGTCCAGAAATCTTCACGTTGATAGGTTTGATAGTTTTCGTACAAAACCTCACATGCCCTGTGCGCGTCAGACAGACGGAGAGACGGACGTCGTCAGCGCGTAAAGCCCCGTATCCACTACGTGGGCCGGGGCTTAACAACGAGAAGAATATGGAGCACAATAGACTAAATGACATTTTGCACATAATGAAGGTATTAGAATAGTTTGTTGATAAACAATCCAAGCGTATATTATACACTGCAGCACTGTGTACATGATGATGATAAGGTATAGGCTTATGATGTAATCTGTCGTTGAGCTGTTATCGATGCAGTGTATAGCTGTCAAGTTTTATTTGATATTATGGGCGTTAATAGTTCCAAACATTTGGTGCTATTCGTGCGAAATGATTGACAGCCGTTTTGCCAGCCACCGCGACTGCGGAAAGCGCCCAAAGTAGATAGAAAGAAGGCCAGCTGCAGGCGCGGCCTCGGAGGGATCTACGAGTGCGAACTCGTTTTTACCGCGGCCCGGAGCATCAACTCACGGCTCATGCGCACGTTCGCCGGCGCCTCGTCTGGTGACTGACGTTCTATAGCTACTCTAAGACGTCGCGCGCGTCGAATCCGGGGGATTGCTCGCATGCCGCTGGCAAATCTCCTGTAACGAGCGAACGAACGGTTGCTAGAGAAGAGACTGAGACGCGGGTCGGAGTAGGAGTTGGATCAGCGTCGTGCGATGTGTCAAAACGGATCTGATCGTTTGTGTGCTTTTCCAATTACTGTCGAATCGAGTAGTTATAAGTAACCTGAACTGCTGCAGCGTAACGATAAGCGCTCCTATATCTCGCTTTCCTTCGGCTCACTCACGGGCCATTCCGTCAACGATTACAATTAGATTTTCTGTGCAGTTACGAATAGACTCCTACGTGCAAGTATTTACAGTCGGGAGCAATCTAACTGTAAGAAATGTAAGGAAAATGAATCGGGACAATCAGACAGGTTACGTGAAATATAAACACGTGTACTGTACAGAATACAGATTATAGTGACATTGCGGGAGGGTAAACAGACACTGAGATAAGCTGAGTTACGTAGGTATTAGGAGTGAATAGCTGACGTACATGTATGCAGTTGAACAGTTTCTCAGGACTAACGAGTGAACTATGCCTTTTGTTTTGGAACTCACTGGCTGATTTACATATCTGCCCAAAGTTGTTGTTTCGGTTTAGCATTGGCCAGAGTTTGCGTTCTCTTCCGCACAATGAGGAATGTATTTTTGCAGCAATCAGCGTCAGTCAGTGTCCGTTTCGTTGTGTTACTCTTTCGCAACATTGGCTGTGCAGGCTGTGCCTAATTAAGGAATTAATGTACGGATCACCTGTCCTGATAATAGCATGCAATATAACAGAAAAGTAATCGAGAAAATGAGCGTAGTTGGCCTGGGAGCTCAGCTTGTGCATGGAACGACTTGCTCGGAGTGGGACCACAACATGCGACACAGAGTGGAAACCAGTGAACAGACATCGTCCCGCGTCCAAACCACGAGATGTTTGTCTGACAGAAAGATTTACGACGTTTGCTAGCAGATCGCGTCTAGTCTATGTCGAAACTGACCACAGTTCACGTCACCTGTGACAGACAGACTGACTGACATTACAATGGCGTCGTGCTAACACAAACCATCGACGAATGTCAATGAGGAGCACTGTACTGCGTACGTTATACACACCACAGCGACTAGTCTCATGTCTCTTTCATCCCTTGTCTCTAGCCTGTCAACCAGAAAATCAGTTACAGAACTTCGTGTCTCGCAGTCACCTTCGACGTTCTTTTTCACGTGGATATTCTGCTTCCGAGTCGAGTCGAGATAATAGTTTTCATTGTGTTTTAAAATCCGATTTGCCGATTCAGTGTTCGCATCGTGATGTGCGCTGGATAAAGTTAGCATAGGCAAAAAGAAAAATAATGACTGTGAAAAATCAAAGTCGTACAAGGTTCGTAGTTCGTACATTCAGTTGACCTAGTGATTGCTATAAACAAATAGGCTAGTTCGTGTCATTACCGCTTGGCATTATTGGCTGTCGCAGTTGTTCATATCTGCTCGGTGGGTAATAACTGTAGCATTTCACATTCACTCTTTCTGTATCGTTACATGACTTTTGTCACACCTGTCTCAGTGACGCGCAGTATTAGTGGTATCTAGAAGACCAGCTGTTTCAAAAAGATCGCGCTTTCGCGGATACAGTCGATTTGGGGAAGTGTTTTGGTAATAAAAATGTAAGATGTGCTCGTCGTGTATCAGACGCAGAAGGCGGCTGACGTCTCGGCGTATAGCAGAAGACGGTCGCGATCACTATAGACAAAGGCGACCGCTGTCCCCGCTAAGCGCCTCGATTGTGTCGTAAACTGCAGTCCATCCGGCTCGCATCAAGAGAACTCGGGCGAGCTTTGTTCGAATTACACGGTTAGTCATGCGTGGCGAAAACCAGCCAGTTCTGTGGATTTAGGATGACGCCTTCGGAATTTTTGGAAGCGGTTTTAGGCCAATATGGGAAGTGAAAGAATGTCGATGATTTGTTTAGCCGTTTGGATACAATACTGGGGTGTTTCATACAATGAGAGAGGCGGGAAGACGAAATTACTATAGTAATATTATCGCACCCTGCACAGCTTCGCATGCGAACGCGCGATAAAAAACTAGACAACTTAAAACTCAAACTGTGTTGTAGGCCTAGTTGATTTTCTAAGACAGCAAAATATAACATTTTGTTGCGAATCCACGGACGGTAGCTCGTTAATATGCTCGCCTTTACCTTCGTCGTGTGAAATATTGTTGCACTTTGCGCGTGCGCAGGCGTCTGTGTTGTGTAACGATTAATCTCAACCAACCAACTTCATAGATAACACTTAAAAGACATGACACGACTCCTTCCCAGCGGACTCCGCGACGTCTGGAACTTGTCGCGACTATAAATAGTCATTAGGCATTTTATTCATGCGTCGTAGAGGTAGTAGCTTATGTCCTATCACTCAGTACAGTCGAATTTTTACTTACGGACAGCACGGCTAATAATGATCGGTGAAGACGACTAACTGACAGAAGTTGTTTAATATTTAGTGCTGCGTTGCATGCTCAGAACAGCGCTCTGATTAGGGTAAGTAAGCAAGTAAGAACATTTCCATAGCGCTATTTACAAAAAGTCACTAAACGCTGTTGTCCCATAACCCAAATAAATGGGTCTTTAATCGCCGTTTAAACTGTCCTAGACTGCCAGATTGTCTTAGTTCGGTTGGCAAAGAGTTCCACACTCGTGGGCCAGCAACGGCAAAACACCGATCGCCGTAAGTAGTCCGTGTACGTCGGACGGCGCAGGTCATCGAGTCAGACGAACGGAGTTGACACGGTCGGACGTCGGAGACGAGTTGAAAGTCATCTACCAAGTACTGTACGACGGTGGCAGGCCGTTTAGACACTGGTAGACCAGAACAGCGATCTTGAACAGTAGGCCACTCGCTGTATCGTACGGGTAACCAGTAGAGAAATCGTAAGGTCGGCCTGATGTGATCACGGCGCCATAACCCGGATACATGTCGCGCCGCGGCGTTCTGGACGGACTATATACGACGGTACAACCCGTGGGCGACAACATACATTAACGCATTACAGTAATCCAATCGACTCAACACAAATGCATGGACTAACGTCTCGGCGGCTTTTATCGACACTCGACAGAGACCGAATAATAATAATAATAATAATAATAATAATTAACTGCCCCAACTGGTAATAGCTGCCGCAGCAGCACGAGGCGGGGCAGAGCAAAGAGCATGCTAGGAGTTTACAATACTGAAAAAAGCGATCTAAAAAACATAAAGTAAGGTTACTGCCGAAAGGGTCGCGGGGTCACTAAACACACCAGAATTGCGATCTGTTATGCATGGCGCATCAAGTGTGCTACTCGGCATTTTGTTTGAAAAGCCAAAATATTTGCACTTCTCTTTAGCATACGTGACTGTCCGTGATCTTTATTAGTCCGTAAGTTTATTGGCACAGTTCGAAAAAAATGGTGATCTGAATATTTTAGCGACGAAAATCTGTATTTGCAAGGAATATAATTTAGAAATATTCAGAATAGCTGAAATGACCCACAAGATCACTCAAGTCTCAAAGTCAGCGGAAACCTTGAGTATTAATAGAGAACATATAAGTTCAACAGTCATTACTGAGTACGGCTTCAAGGCTGACGCTGTTTCTGGGATACAGCGACTAATGGGCTGAATATCGCGGGTCATAGCCAGGGTACGTGATGAAGTGATTGTGTTGAATCAATGGCTTCTTATCGCCTTGACGCTGACAAATCGCAACGCGCTCGCGCAAGATTCGCGTAGTTGTTTCGTTTCGCTTCTATTGATACCGAAAATCACTATGCTAGTCACTCTGTGGACCAAGTTAGAAGTGTGTACCTCTAAGAGTTTTGAAAATTACAGCTCTGTTGTGGACATGAAAATATCGTTGCTATTAATGACGCTATACGTAAACGCTTCTCGCTGGTTGGTTGACGCAACGCACGCTCTTTGACCTTAAATTACAAAAAGCTGTCTACTGTACGTGTAGCGTTGACAGAATCATTATAACACTGAATGTTGTTCACACTGACTATGTCAACACTCAACATTAGTCAGTTTTTTATTAGACGACATCGCTGAGCGACACTCACAACCTATTTCGCGTATTGCGATCGATGTTACCGTTCCGTGGCCTGTTTGTCTGTCTGTCATTGTGCTCAAACAACAGAATATATTGGCATGATTTCTTTTTCATACGACAGCCCCTTGTCTCTCCCAGATCGCATTCAATTTGGCTTTCATTGGTCGACCTCTTCCTCCCCAAATTTTGCGCCAAAAGTGACCAACCTCCTGTTGATTTGAGCGTCGGAGACATTCCATGGCAAATTGCGGCGGAATGGTTAGACATAAAGAAATGGTCACAATCGCTCATTTGAATGGTAGTCGCTGACCCCTGCGAACTCCCCTTCTCCCAAAGTGGGCATCCCAGATGCACCCGCATGACTAACTTCGCGACGCGTGCTGCCGCCTGGCGAATGTGATACAAGAAGAGCCGAGCGATGTCGCCTTTTGTCAAACTACTAAGTCCTTTTTATGTTTAATATGCCTAATGGGTCATCTGACACCACTTTGACTTGACTATGATCTATACATGACACCACTTTACACACTAAGCTTTAACCAACTTGTTCTGCAAGTTCTTTTTCACCAAAGTCTGTTTTCCATCAGTTGAAATCCTTCACACTTGGACTTCACGCGGTCACTGGTTTTCCTTTAATGCTAATTTTCTTTCAATTCCTTTTTTATTTTTTGCTTTATTTTGCGTGCGGTGGATTAGGCTGAGCTTCTTGTTAGCTTCAACAAGAAAAAGAACGGTGTCTAATTCTAATATGAAACGTCGATCACGCCACCTTGCGCGCGCCGATCACTACATGTCCGTTGATTGGTGATAATGAACGCCGTAGCGTGCATTCGTGCGTGAAGCTTCGTACTGGAAATGTGTCATCAGGCCGATAGCCATTCAGTGCAATCATGCTGGCTGGCGCCGTACGTGAACGGTACAGACTATAATGCACGGATGGAATGAAAAGAAACCAGCACACCAGCTGTCGCAAACAGATCGCGCGTCCACTGGTGCAGCCAATTTTTTGTCAATTGCAAATGACTTTGTAAACAATAACAAGGCCATTCAAATAAGTCATTGATGTTAACGACGCGAGTCGACAGTCCACGTTGATTTCCTATTAACCCTTTGACACCCATTGCTGCCATATGGGTACAGCTATAAACTAAAGCATCCTGTGCCAGACCGGGTTTATCAGTTGTTGAATTATGGTGTGAAATAAGGCTATATTCTGTCTGGAGGTACTTATTTACAAAATCTTACAAATATGACGTCATAATTATGTCATCTGCCGCAATGAATATCTAATTTCTACATTGTTAGCATCCACCGTTCCTTAGGTATGTACACTGCAATTTTCGTTTAAATCTACGCATGATGCGCCGCTTTATACATACATCGAGATATGAAGAAATTGTTAGTGGGTGTTTTTTTCTGAACACAGTGTAGATTCCTCATTAACGTTCATCAGTAACTAACGCTTGCAGCGTGTCCAAGATACAGCGACTGATTGGTCGAACATCGGGAGAGGAGCATAGCCAGGGACGTGATAAGGTGACGTGCACAACTTTGTCGAATCAAATGCCTTCTTATGACGTCTATCTCCCTTTCTCGGCTTTAAGTAATCCTTTCACGCATTTCTATCAGCTGTTCACATAAATACATGAAATTACGACATTTTCAAGTTTTTTTCTTCAAATATTCATACATGGAGATTCTCCATGTATGAATAT
>Ga0056114_1001791_pt1 | contig 10243 bp, 9 predicted proteins | sample WorMetHERISLAND1_FD_77005 | JGI IMG/M metagenome (GOLD analysis project Ga0056114, IMG submission 77005) | Marine gutless worms symbiont microbial communities from Max Planck institute for Marine Microbiology, Germany - Olavius loisae HERON... ... | reverse complement strand
CGCTCAGGACTGAGCGTCAGAGTGCCCGGATGTCAAAAATTACAAATGATGGCTTAACCCGGCCTGGCATAGGATGCTTTATAGCTGTACCCATGTGGCACCACTGGGCGTCAAAGGGTTAAGCAAGATTAAACCTAAAGAGGTGGAAAGAGACGAGATGGAACACGTATCCGTATGCACGGTAAGATAAGCGAACACAAAAGTTACGCATGGCAGACCGTTCACTCAGCAAATTAGCAATTGGAATTGCTGTAAACAGAGAATAATCCAAGAGGTCAAGGGAATTGCGTCGAAACGATCATCAGTACCATGCAGTTACTCGCCCTGAAAGAAAGAGATGGTGGCAGAAAGGAGTGAACTTCGTGGGGCAATGTTGGAGGAGGACATCAAGTTTGACATGGGAACATTTTAAAATTAACTGGAAACAACAAAGAGTTCTGGTCTTATTTCAAGGCCTTTGCTAGTGATCTTTAAATATCGTGGCTTGTCAAAAAACAACACAGTAACGTAATTCAATAAAGCAGGATATTCTAATTGAAGTTTATCAGTGGGAGCAATAATCATTAAAGGAAATACCGTGATTGGCTGACGGCATAATTTTTTACATGATATTATGTTGATATCGCATTGCAATGAATTAGCAACAAACCTAATATAAACTGCATACAAATAGCAAAACTCCTTCTAGGAGACTTCACATCTGAAACTGGTCAATGCGTAGTTGTGGCAGCAAACATTGAGATCGGACAGCGGGATGGTGAGCGGGATAAACTGTGAGGCTTTATATCTGTGATTATTAAAACAACGAATGTGACAACGTTGGGAGAAGTTCGCAGCTTGCAGCTGTTGTTACAATTAGACCGTACAGCAGCTGCAGCCGAAATAAAAAGATATATATCACGCCAATGTTGAGATAAAAGGAACTCGTTAAGCCCATCAGAATTCAAGCCGAAATGGACCGATAGGGAGTGGCCAGCGCGATCCGGCGACCGGAACATCAAGAAGGCGCGTCAACTGTGCACTGAATAGCTCCGCGCACTGCGCAACGGTCGAAAACGAAAATGTGGATAACATCTGGATCGATATCTGGAAATGATGACGACTGAGATCAGTGTGGACGATTCCGGCCGTTGCTACCGAGCCTTCGTCAGAGTCGCAAATAAATGTCACGAAAACATCAATAAACGCGCTGCAGTAAGCTGCAGAGATAAGCGAAAGCAAGATGACTAATAAACATTACAACTCGGCAAAGAAGAGAACGAATATATTATAATACAGTGACAACTGTCTACGGTCAGTGTTAAAACGCTTCCGATACAGCCTGCTGTTTATCTCGTAAAGCAGCACGTTGCTGTCCGAAGGATGCCAGAAAACTGCTATATTCATGCAAAGAAAGATATCGTATCACAAACAACGCAATCGGATTTTCCTTAAAGTTAAAAGTTAAAGCCTCTTTGATAAGTTCTTGATAGAAATCCATCTTAGAACTGCACGGTGTCGCTTGCCATATGGGATCACACTACGTGCCAACTAACACAAGCGAACGCACCCCGCCTTAACCCCAGCCAGTGAAGGATGATACTCGATTTCCCTACCCTGGAAAGATGGAAGGCTGAGTTGACCTAGGTGCCGTGATTACGCCTGGACAAGGAATCGAACCCATGACCGCTAGGTCGGAAGTCCGACGTCCTACCGCTGCGCCACCAAAACAACGAAGACACCTTAATCTCACAAAACACAGTGACATTCTCTCCGTTCCGTGTTTCAAGCGCCAACAGAAATCTGAAACTTTGTCAAAAAATGTGATATAAATAATTAAATATACACTATTTGAAATGAATTTAGATTAATTGAAACGAATTTAGATCAAAACTCGCGTAATGAATGAATGGCAAACAATATCGCATGCGTCTACCGCAGGGCACTGTGATGAACGACCATACACAGGAAGACAGTTTTGAAGACTGCTAATTCATACGCATCATGTAACTGCAACATTTTAAGCTCATCTGATTTCTACACAACCGTGATCACACTGATGTCGACTACGGTCGAACTTTGCAACAGAATGAAATCCTTTGCGGCAACGTCGCGCGCGAAAGAGGCGAAAAAATAAGAAAAAATACCGGTAGAAAAGCGCAGAAGTTGGATTTGCCATCGAACTCATGGTATAAGCTATAGCAGCATAATTATGTGAACTGGCCAGACTTTCACTATCGGGCAGGTATTTATGGCCCGGAAAGGACGGCCTGGACATCCGCGACTGACTACCAACCCACATTACAACCTGGCGATGGCGGCAGCCAGTGCGCCATCAACCCCCGCCGCAGCACCGTGGCCAGTGGGCGATGAGTGGTACTTGGATTTCTTGAAGGAGACTTGGAGGACACGGCCGCCCAGCTGGTAGCCGTTGTTGGCGGCGATCGCCATCAAAGCCTCGTCGTAATTGGTCATCGTAACGAAGCCGAAACCTTTGCACTTGTTGGTGGCCGGGTCTCGCACGACCTTGACTGACTGTACGGCGCCGAACGGACCGAACAGCTGCCAGAGCACGTTCTCCTCGGTCTCGGCGGCCAAGTTGTAGACGAACAGACACCACCCGGTCGCCCCGGCACCGCCACCCGAACCGTTACAGCCGACCAGTCCCGGCAGACCACCGCCGCCGAACGGGCTTGTTGTTCCTCCATCCATCGACGACATTCTGTGTACACACATCGCACATACAAGCGTATAAATACAGCTGGATATGATACGAACGTTAGAAGAGTTTAATATGGACTCAAAAGCTGAGTGTAGTCAGCTTAATCTAGCGCACGTATATGCAGAAACAAAAAAGTATTTAAAAAAAGAAACTAAAACAAACAAACGCCAGTGTCAGTAGCCGTTTAAATGACAAACTCGACGATGTGAAACATAAACTAAACAAGTTAATACGCACAGAACAGTCAGAATTGTCACATCTGGCTTTTTCTTTGTGACTGTGTCTGCATGTACCCCAGTCTTAGCCATTACCATCATTTAACGGCACAACTAGCAGTGTTCTTAAACATATTGCACAGTAATACGCGTGAAAACAGCCGGAAAGCATGGCATATCATAACGTGGCCATTGATTACTTTTGGAGAAGAACAAATAGCTTTCCACAACACTTGTGCATTCTGATAGTTGACAAACAACAGACATTGAATAAAAGGTTATATTTGTTAATTATTTTGCCCCTTGAGACTTGAAGTCCTTCTTTCAAACACTACTGTCGACTAGACTTGATATAGTGCGATTTATCCTTTGGCGCCCACTGTTGCCACATGGGTACAGCTATAAAGCATCCTGTGCCAGACCGGGCTAAGTCGTCGTTCGTAATTTTTGACATCCGGGCACTCTGACGCTCAGGGCTGAGCGTCACAGTGCCCGGACGTCAAAAATTACGAATCCGATCTGGCACAGGATGCTTTATAGCTGTATCCACGTGGCAACAGCGGGAGCCGAAGGGTTAATATTCCTGCGAAATTCCTCTACGGACGCATTCTTCCTTTTAAGAGACAGTTTACCGGAACCTGTTGGCGGAGTGTTGCGAGTGGCCAGCGTTGGGAACAAGTCGAGAGCGACAAGACGGTGACAAGTAAGCTGCGGCCGCCAACGACGCCGCTGCCGCCGCCGCCGACAAGCCGCCATGTCCCGGAGCTCCACGGGCACCGAGCAGACCGTGCCGGGCGGCGTACGCGGCGCTGCCCAGCGGCGAGGAACTCGGGGAGTTGGCGAACTTGACCGAGATGGGTTCGAGGAGCGCTCCGCCGGCATCGGACGGCACCACACCGTTCAACTGCTGGATAGCTCGCTCGGCCTCGTCACGTCGATCAAACCGCACGAATCCGACACCCTTCGACAGACCTAGAACACCAACCAGTCCAATGATTAGCCTGTATCGTAAGAAGATTTATGGACGTTTCGCCCCTTCGTCACTAAGCCCCCTGGACGTTTCGACCCGACACGTTTCGCCCCTAGTAAATAAATAAGTAAGTAAGTAATTAGCTTTTTAATTCAGCATGACATACGCACACGCACATGTGACATGAATAGTTAACAACATCCAAACGATGGTGCTTGGGTTTTAACTGAATAAGCAGGAACGTTCAATACGTCCAGTGGCGAAACGACGTAAGAACACAAAAGCGACTAACAGCCAGCTTAGCTGTATACTCTGTATGTCACATCTCACTAATTGTCATTTTATTGTTCGAATGTTGTTTTGTGACAGTGACAGTATTGACTGTACTTACTTTTTATCGTCTTGTATTTTATCGGTGCATGTCTGTTTATAACTGCGGTCCGACAGTTGTTCTAATTAAAGAGACATTTGAAAGATGAGAATAACGAAAGTGAAAACAACATAAACCAACAACGGCCAAAGTAATTTGGTGAGTGGCGACATCGCTCTTCTATCATATTCGCCAGATCGCGTTTTTTGCGTATCCTGGCGGGTGCGTGATTTGGGACCAATTTTGGGAAAGGGGCGGTCGTAGGGGGTCAGCGATGGCATCATTCGAAAGAGCGATAGCGATTTCCTATAGGCTCTCCATTGTGACCATTGCACTATCTCTAATCATTCAGCCGCAATTTGCGATCGAATGTCTCCGACGCTCAAAGTTGAGGCAAAATATGGAGAGGACTGGGAGAGACATAAGGCTGTCATATGCAAAAGAAACCTTGCCGACATCTTCTCTCGTTGAGCAAATTGCACGAACGTGACAGACAGACAGAGAGACCACAGACCATGTGTCAGCGATATCGCCTAATAACGGGAAACTGATACGGTAGCGTCAGAGTGGCCGGATGTCAAAAATTACAAATGACGGCTTAACCCTGTCTAGCGCATGATGCTTTATAGCGGTACACATGTGGCAACAGTGGGCGTCAAAGGGTTAATTTCTCATACGATCGGGGATTTGTTTTAATTTTTGTTTTATATGGTTCGTGCGTGTTTTTTAAAATGATATGCCTATGTAAATAAACGTCTATCGGCCTCGTGCAAATGGCTCACAGCCCTTCGTTGGCCTTAGAACTCAGCAGCTATCATTGTATCTTCGATTTTATATTGCTTGTACTGTGTTGAGTTCTTAAATAAATAAAATAAATAGATCATTGATCGCAACTCGTATCGCGCGCCGATCGTACTTGTGAACGTAAACAAACACTAGAGGATTTTGCGTATTTGAAATAAATTTATCTTTACATCAAGATCAAGAGTCGCTCTGAGAACATGAGCAGAGGCGCGCAGCAGCGACTTGTGAATGCAAAACTGCAGAGAGAGAGAGAGAGAGAGAGAAGTATCGCTGGTATACGAAGCAGTATGATTAATGTCACAGAGATCGTCCTAACACACCGGTCGTTCCTCGCCTGATCACCGATCACCTGACAAATGGCCACGACCATAATGCGCCCGGCTGCCAGCACCGGCTTACGTCCTTCTGCCCGCCGGCACCGTTGGATTGCCAGATCGCCTCGCCGACGAAGCCTTCCTAATTCATATAGCAAGCCCGTCGTTTTAGCCCGACGTCTGAATTTCAGTTATCCGACGGCTGTGCTGTCCGAGTGATAATCACAAGGTGGTCTTCGCACTCAATCGCGTCTAATAATAATAATAACTGAAATACAGTAGTCTGTTCGTACTCTGCAGATAACGCAGTATTCGAACCCTGTTAAAACCATTTCCGTCAACCGAAAACCAAAGGTCGGATAAGTTCCGTTTGCAATTACAGAGTACAGACCAAGGTTTGTTGCGCTGCCATCAAGTCTACGTCTCTGCACGACGATTTTTACTTAAAACTCATCTCTTTCACAAATTCTTTCCTCCATAGTCACTCTTATTCCTTCCGGACTGACTTCACGGATCTCTTAACCTGTACTGAATTAAAGGGGCACTGCTTTGTTTGTTTTAGTTTATGGCTACGTTTGCTAGATTAAGCTGTATACTCAGCTTTCGAGTCCACCACCTTAAACTCTTCTATCGTATCGTATCGTATTTTGTACGAAGCCAGAAAAATCAGCCTCATTCATTCAATTGTTATCAGGCCTAAAGCACAGCAACGTTGCACATTAACAACATAAATTCGGATAATTATTTTTTCTTGCATTTCTTCTCGTTAACTGTCTTGCTAAAGTCGATAGCACAAACTCGGCAGCTACACGTGTCCAGGAAAACTGTACTCCAAGACAGGGTACAAGATGAACTTTAACCAAATCGACTCAAATAAGAATAAAACGATGTTGCTTGAAAAACGGTTCTAACTCATCTCTTTCAATTCATTTGAGATGTTTCAACCATTTCAAAAATGATTTCATTGTACCAGGTGGGCCAAAAAAGTAAGCCACACATTTTTGTCCGTAACTTCACCAAATGTTCCACAGAATATGCAAGTGAAAATGAAAATCGGTCAGTATTTGGCAAAGATATGGGCAAAAATTTGTGGCTTACTTTTTGGCCCACCCTGTATATCGTATCGGTAGTTGGGTTTGGCGGAGACGGTGTATAGATGACACGAACCAGTCTGATTATCGTAGATGATGCGGGCACTGATGATCTTGCCGCAGGAAGAAAAGATCTGCTCAAGTTCGAGCTGCGTGAGAGAACCTGGGAGACCACTGATGTACAAGTTGGCGTCCTTGATACTCTCGCTGCTTGGACGGGCATATGACACCTGGGTTACAACACAACATAATACAATATACGACTGACAGACTGTCATCGGATGTTTCTCATGGTTAAGGCCTATGACACACGCTTCACAGAAACCGGAGCCGTAAATCGAATCGATTTTTTCTGCCATTTCTGGCGCCGATTTCCGGTACGTGTGTGTTGCAAATCTCGGAGCGGTCCGAGCGAATTTTTCAGGTATACCAGATTCCATCGCCGATTAGAACACTGTTCTATTCCGAGGGACAAAATAGCGTGCACGTGACTGTCGTGCAAAAATCGATTAGTGAGTGAATGACGGACCGACTAATCACGCTATCAGACCGAACTGATAAAGGAGTCAAGAACCGGTCGAACCAACAGAGATAGGCAATAATACTGGAGCGAACAAAAGCCGCCTGCCAGTGATAAATGGAAACTGGTCCTGATCAAGGTTTAATGGATCGGTCGGGTTATCGGCCGACGAACCATTAACGCCTTGCGTCCTATCTGGTCTGCAAATCGCTCGCCTCTTCCGTTGCTTACAGCTGCATCCGCTGTAGCATTATACATTTATCTGGTTGGCATGCGCACGGATACGAAATACGTAGGCCTATTGTTTTGTTTTCATCGCTTCGTATCGTTTTTCCATGAACATCGTTGCTTCTCTGTTTTCTCCTTTCTGCCAACACAAGTCGTCGAGTTTGTATGGCGCTCTGGAGAATTCTTCGTTTTAACATTTAATTACCTTGATCGTTTTGTTCTGCAGTCGAAGTCCGTTGAGACATTCGATCGCCTTTTGAGCGTTGTCAGGTTGCTTATAGTTGACGAAGCCGTAGCCAAGGCTTTGTCCTGCAATGCAGATATCACACAACTGTGCATGTTTAAAGTACATGCTGACGATATTCTGGTATTCTGTACCACTTTAAAATTAAATTTCAGAGGAATGTACTACAGTAATTTAATGTTTTGACACACAGTAATTTTTTCCATATTTGTTTCAAATAATTTACTCTGTGAACGCGATATGCGCAGAGAAATAAACAAGAAAGACTGATGATTTTTAAAATCAAACACATATTAGACAAACTATTCCACTCGGGGTTTTGACTAAGCTGTTTCATGCCGCCATACATTGAACACACTGCTGATGAATTGATGGCCAATAATTTGTGGAAAATAAATAAAGAAAATGAATGGCTTCTCGAGGAGAAAGCGTGAACAAACAATATACCGAAAAGCTGTTGCGAGTGAAAGAAAAATAATGACCAGTCGATCTTTTTACACATAAAGTTAAAAGTTAAAGCCCTGACAAGTATCTCAGAACTACAGGGTCTCGCTTGCCATGGGATCATACAATGTTACTTGCCACCCGACACAAGCGAACACACCCCGCCTTAACCCCAGCCGGTGAAGGCTGGTACTCGATTTACCGACCCCGGAGGAATGGAAGGCTGAGTTGACGTCACCTAGGTGCCTGATAACGCGCGGACGGGGAATCGAACCCGAGACCGTCGGATCAGAAGTCCGACGCCCTAACCACTGCGCCACCAAGACACACATAGTTTGCTTTAATTAGCTATACAATCACCAAAACGTAGAATACAATATAAAATCGAAGTGATGTTAAAGAATGACAATGATAAAACGATCATAATCGCGGTGCAGTAGTTGTAGTGGTGCAGGTACGATACCGGTGGATTTGTCTCGGATGAGCTTGCATGACTCGATGTCTCCGAGGCTCGAGAAGAGAGCTCGAATGTCGTCCTGTGACATGGTCTGCGGCAGGTAGTTGACAATGAGGTTTGTACGCATCTCTGAGCCATCTTGTTGCGGCTGCTGCTGCTGTGGCTGTTGATGAGACGATGTCGACGGTGACGACGACGACGTCGACGACGACGACGGTGGACCGTAGATAGCCGTCGTCGTGCCGTTGACGCCGGCTCCGCCGCACAGATGCGCCTGGAGAGATGCGGTCTGCTGCTGAGGCTGGGCCATGGCCGGCGGACCCTGTGATGGCATGTCCACATGCACTCCGCCGGTACAGTTCATTCGGCCGCCTTCCGCGCCGTTGCAGGTTATCTAACAGCAACAAATACGGCAGCACATTAGAAACTTCCAACAGCAGGAACTGGCGCATTAGTAACTTTTCTGTGCCTTTACGCTATATACATTGATTGATTGAAGCAGATTCTTCTAATGAGACTGCAGCAGCTGTCAGTCAGTCTGCCAAAATCAGTGGCAAATTTGTATGCCGCGGTATGTTGCAAAATCATAATTTTTTGAGCCTTGCAATTTTCTAATCTTTTATTCGTTATTAACGAACAATGCAGCAGCAGCAGCATCGCAACAGAAATAAACTACTAAAGATGCGGCCACAATTTTACAAGATTTAGTACTGTTCGGTGACGATAAGAGTGTATAGAAAGCTGCCAAGCTGCCAGTTACGTGCGAACTTCATACGATACGGCCGTATGACTTCCCCCTTCGTACTGAAACCGGGTGTGCATTTGATGGCGGGAACTGGAAAGCACAGTGAGTTTGTATTTAAGTATATATTTTTACCGCCGCTTTGTTTTCTTATCTACACATTCTACATCCGTATTTAATAATTAACTGCGTTTAGTGGAAATTGTTTTAGCCTTCGTCCGGACACTTCGTTTATGTCAGATACCTGTTTGCATTTACATGCACTCACTTGTAATATTAATGAATGGTCGACTTGTAATGTATCGCATCGGCGTTAAGACCAAATTTAAATCTGAGGTGCAGTCGCTATAGAATTTCATGACATGGTTGCTTTAAGGTGGTGTTTAAAACTTAAACAGTTGAGTGACGACGAATGGCAAAGTTTCCATATTTGTGGAGCTGCATAGAAGAAGGCACGATGGCCGAATTCGGTTTTCATTCTGGGAACATTCAAAAGAGACTGCATGTAGTCTGCGTCGTCTGAATGTTGCCGGTGTAGACGCTGCGTCTACAACCCTGTGTAGCCTACCTGAGTGAATGACATTTCGCATAAATTCCCTTTGACGCCCACTGTTGCCATATGGATACAGCTATAAAGCATGTGCCAGACCGGGTTAAGCCGTCGTTTGTAATTTTTGACATCCGGGCACTCTGACGCTCAGGGCTCAGCGTTAGAGTGCCCGGATGTCAAAAATTACAAACGACAGCTTAACCCCATCTGGCACAGGATACTTTATCGGCAACATTCAGACAACAAATCGACGACAAAGTGGACTCATGTAGGCTATTCACAGCAATCTTTTACTCGCATATACATACAAGTGGATACGTAACATAACGAACACGTCGAGATACACAATACACGTATCGGCGTCGCGTTTACACCGAGCATGTATCCACAGTCGCATCCGTCCTGGTGTAAACGCGTCTTTAAAACGACCGGCGCCACCGCTGCAGTTATTAGCAGCGGCACAGTAGGGAAATACAGGGTGGGCCAAATTAAGTGACACCACTTTACATTTTTGCTTGTAACAAATTAACGCATAAACGAAATTTTATGATTTTTGGCACAAATAAACTACATAAAGCAACAAATGGTATGCT
>Ga0056114_1001790_pt1 | contig 10244 bp, 8 predicted proteins | sample WorMetHERISLAND1_FD_77005 | JGI IMG/M metagenome (GOLD analysis project Ga0056114, IMG submission 77005) | Marine gutless worms symbiont microbial communities from Max Planck institute for Marine Microbiology, Germany - Olavius loisae HERON... ... | reverse complement strand
GTCGTGGGAAAGGTCGGGAACGGCGACGGGAAGGTCAAAAGTGATTGACAGGAGGTCAAAGGTTAAGTAAACACGTCAAAAAATGATGGATTATGTCGCCGTTCATTGGATTCCTCCCTACTGGCGCGGCATGCCTGCCTGGACAATTTGGACTTTGTCAACGGATTGGAGCTGTGTCTTTAAACTCAAACTCCACTTACACGGATTTGTTGTGGATTTGTTGTACAGCTTGTTGTACAACAAATCCACAACAAATTTGTCTAGTGGAGTTTGGGTTTTAGTGCGTCACAGAGGAACAGACTACAACGTAATTTTTTGGCTCAATATTGTTATTGTTGGCTTGAAATCCAAACTGCAATACAAGCGTTCAGTTATAAATAAATTACATATTACTCTCCGGCCTGATTGTAAGCATTCGTGTGAATCAAGGTTAATATTCGACAGAGTCGTGATTTATCGGTCGTGTATTGTGCGCAAAAGGCACAACATACCACCCATGCAGCTGTATAGTCCGGAGCACTGGTGGACCACCCTGACGCTGGGTAATGGATATTGTTATCGATGGCGTTCTCCGAGGTCCCTGCAGTAGACTGACGAGCGATGGAGTGAATAGAGCGATGCGACGTGTTGCGTCGCCGGGAGAGACAGAGCGAGTTCGTCGCTGTTACTTTACGAGCCGTTGTGTTGTGTCGTCCGAGTATTTCTGTGCCGTGACCCCGCGGCGGCGATTCATCAACGCGTATCGGCCTCATGTGCCGCGACGATGGGACTTTTAATCGAGCGTTTTGTCTGTCACGTGACGTCTGTCGTCTGTTGTGGAAGTAGTAAGTACAATACTAGACTGCGGCCGTCACTGGATGGCAGACGACAGCGTGTGTCCGGCGCTACGGGCGTGGTGTTAACTGTAAGTCGGCAGAGAGTTCTGTACACCGGTTGTTCGTTGGTTACCACAGCTCCCTTAACGAATTTCGCCCTACAATAAACCGCCCCTTGATGATTCGATTTTTCGATCCGATTTGCAATGGCATCGATATGTGCAAAAAATCATATCATATCGTCATACCATATATTCGTCAGAGACTGTTGACAAAATCCAATAATATAGCCTAGCCTATGGTGTATGCACGTACATAAACAGAAAAACATTGGTAAACAGTCAAATTGACATTTTAGGATGGTTTATCTGACACCGTTTATGTGACAAGTTCAGCTATACTATCAGGATAGCATCAGAAATAACGATTACATGACCCAATCCAGTCCAGTGATAAATCCAATCCATTTCCAACTCTGCCCTGACATGCGCTATAGGCCTATACAGTTCCTTGAAAAGCCGTTAAGTTTTGAACCAACAGTAATTCTACTCGGCAATAATAGCGCTGTGAGCTGTAACTAAACAGTCGAAATGGCGCGCGAATGATGAAATGTCATTACTACAGTCACGACATGCGCAGCTTGTATAGCGTGACAGAGAAACCGCGCGACGTGACTCGTGAACGGAATTCATTCTACAATGTGAGTCGGAAACGAAGCTGATGAGCTTCGTGACGGGTGGCGTAAGAACGACTACAGATGTCGAGTACGTTATACTGCCATTGGACTATTAACAGAATTAAATATTTTTAATAAGTATAAAATCACTGCTAGAACAAGCCCTTAACCTAAAGCTTTCGACGGAAGGTCATAAGTAGGTCAACTGTAGTCACGTGTGACTGCAGTGTGTTGTCTGTCAGATGTGTGTAAGCTGGAAACGACCCGCGTAGTACGTAGTTGTTGAGATTCAGTTGATGCGTCCAGGTGTGAACTGCCTTGTTCACGCCGCGCTCAAACCACCCAGAGTCTTTGTCTAGTATCTTGACACAGTCCAATGAAACACAATGTCCCGGACAGTCTCTTGAGCTAGGTCGACGATGGCTTTTAGTGTCCTTCAATCTCGCCAACACAAGTACAGTCACAGCCCGCCCCTTGCTTACCGTCAGAGGAGATTAGATACACTGGACCATCAACATCTTTCCGCATATTGTCTTTAGGACTGCTCCTTTAAATTGTTGAAGGATTTGAAGTGAGAATTGACTCCATGTTTTCCGTCTATATTCTTCTCAGTTCCTCTGATAGTCCTTTGGATAAAGCTTTCAAACTGTTGTGTAGGCCTATTTTATTTGTCTGGCCTGGAAATGTTCTTTCTATAGCGTTTGCATCCATAACAATTATTAGTACATATTGCAGTAACTGTAATTACGTGTTTTGCGCAGCTGACGCACAAAATGTCTCAGCGCGTAATGTGGTCCACCGTATGATTTGATTCTGATTTCCGATAAATCGTTAAATGCAATTAGCGTCTTTATCTTGACGCTTCAACGTACTAGGTTTACGTTTACTTGGCCCATCGCGACGTTGTCAATTTTACAGAAGCTCCTCTAGATCTGTGGCAACATCAATCACACAAAGATGGATGAATGACGGCTGGATGTTTTATGATTTCGAATCAGTAGTTATTTGTGCCGTGGAACGTTATACAAATTCATGGAAGTAGGATGTAGCAGTCGTGAACGCCACGCCGTCTTGCCCTTGCTAACAAGATATTGATCGGCGACATTGCTCTGCATCGTCCTCCTTCAGTCGATAGTTAATTAATTAGGAAACAAAAAGATCCCGTCTCACCGGGAGCAGGTTCCGATGTGTTACACCGTGAGAGTTTCCTGTGATTCATGAAGTGCGACGGTAAGTTTGTCATGGAAGTGACAGCATGATACACTAAATAGGTAACATAATGCTTTAAAAGCTGATAGGTATATAGACCGTTCAATATACCGCATCCACGGAGCGAAAACCAACAGCTACGGGAAAACAGCTACACTGCAGCGTTATTGTATACAGTCGTGGACTGTTTGATAATATTTTAATTAAGTTTAGTTGAGTTTTTGTTTGTATTCTGTTATATGATACCACTTATAGTGACACAAAAAAGAGAGGAGATTGGTAGACTGTGGCACCAAGGCATAAGATTTTTATTTTAGACTTAATTTATTTCTTAATTTATACGTTTCATCTGTTCGTTTTTGCGAGTGTTTGCTTTGAAGTCGTCGGCGAGAAATGCGACTGATTTGCGTGTTGGCTCGTGTACGCAATTTCAGTAGGCGTCCGATTTCACAGATTGTGAGAATCTATAAACTACAAGGAGCTGCAGACATTATATAGAGCTGTTCACGGGGAATAAAGCTGTATTACTGGATATATGGAATCAGGTGTCTATAGGTTCTTCATGTATTGATGTAGTCATCTAAAAATATAATCACATTGCAAAAAATTCACCAAAACGAAGCCACGAAAGTTCAAAGCGTCGATGAAATTATATACACCATGAAATGTTTTCTGGCGATTGAATTCGCGAACTTATTGGCAATTTTACCAGCTTCAAGTTCACAAAATCTGTTATACTAAAATTCGAAGTGTACGAAAATAATCAATAGTTACAGCTGTGGTTTGTCGAACCCCTAGACGCAACACACACCGATTAAATTAATTTGACTATGAAACCGCCAATATGTACAATATGTAACAAGGTTATATTGCTTAGGTTGTGTTAAATCATTTGGCTAGAAACACGATATATGATAAGTGACTGATAATAATAGCCTACTGTAAGAAACGAAGGATAAATTAAAAATTTTGTGAAGCCATGAGTGATACCGAGTCGTTTTATCAGCGTTTATTCACCTGTTATTTAAGTAGGAGACCGTCCTGCATATCGGATTGACAGAAACTACCGAACGTCCGGCAGCAGCAGTACCACAACCAGACTTAGAGGTTTATCAGCTTGTGAGAAAAGACTGCTGCAGTTCATTACTGTCCCCGCCACTAACGCTGCAGCCTTTGTTCGTCACCAAATTAACGTGTTTCTCGTTTGACGAATGAATGTTGTAATTACTGACGGCATAGACTAGTCAATACAGAGCGGACTCGACGCTTGTGAGTAAACTGAATACCAAAAAACTAACAATTGTCGACATCTTAACAGACAGAGATTATAGATGCATTAAAGTTTATTCCGCCAGCGATGCAGTAACACGACAGAATACATACCCGGCCGGACGCCAGTAAGATATAACTAAGAAAAAGCACATAAGTATAGTTTGCGCAATACCTTCTACGAGCTGCCATAGTGTGCTATTAAAATCAGTTCAGTTCTGTTAAACTTACTCGATTTTTTACATGTATAACGTTTCTTGGCAAATTTAGTTAGGACAACAGGTGCCATTAAGTTGCTACTAAAATTCGGACCGATTATGTAGAAAATATTGTAAAAATGGCGTTATTGCCAGCGACAGCCTGCAGTTGGTAGTCGATAGCTTTCGTCCAAATGACTGGTCATTGAATGTCGGTTTCAGCGGCAGTGAGAGCCGCATCAGCTGACACAGTGTGGCAGCAAGTGCATCAGTCATAGACCGCATTTGACGACCAACTCAATACTCGTGTAATATATCATGGACGGAACGGTATGACCAGCAATGCGACTTTCATTTGAAGTTACTGGCTTGTAGCTCACTGAACAGAACGGGGATTATTCTAGGGCGTAGAAAGAAGAGGTATTCGGCGGTTTTGGCCTATTTGTGCATGCGCAATTTAAAGCCAATATATTTGTCTTCGATATAGTTTAAGCTGCGTTAATAACAAGCACAAACGCCTATACGGAATTCACCCGCATTTATTTAATTTTTGTGGCTCAAGTTTCGGCCGTACGGGCGTCGCTGTAACGGCTCACTGAGACTTTGCTGCTGGTATGACGGAGTTTGTTTTACAGTTAATATAGGGCGAAATTGGCCACGAATACTATAGGCTATGTTCATGTTGCAGCTGTCGCGTAGAGAGTGTTTGCGAGTTGGCGGAGATAAATATAGAAACGACTGAGGAATAAGTTGCTCCGACGAGAACTAAAATAGAACAGTACTAAGACTGCACTAGTGCACTGAAGTGACATGTAGTGAAGGTCATTGTACTCACAGTCACAGGTAAAAAACAGAGTCCAAAAGTGACAGAAAATTCCTTTTTTTCGCACGAGTAACCAAGTTAAACACGGCGTTCGCTCACTGTGGAAAGGTTGGTGACCTTAATACAAATTGTCCCCAGAACTGGTCCCGTATACTCGTGGATCTAAGATTTTTTATTTAAAAATTACACGACTTTTTCCTTTGCAGCTTGTGCACAGAAAACACAGCAAATCTGCTTGCGGACAATTGTGACAAACTGTAACTTTTCGACCTTTTGTCGTTCGCAAGCTGTGATTTGCATGCAACTTCGGTTCCCGCTCTGCCCCCAAATTCCGCAGCAGGATTGCGCCAATGACGGGAGGTACAGAGCGCCGACAGAAATCGTTGCGTGCAGCATCCGACCTATAGCTGACTTCGTGTCATCGACTGCAACATAAGCATGATTGATCCAGTCGCCGGTGGCGCCGCGTAGCGACTGAATGGAGAACGACAGGCGCATTGACGTCAGATACTCGCCAGGAGGCCACGAGTCGCCGTTGAGTCGGTATCTGTCGCAGACGAATCCACGGAGACTGGAGCGTTCACGACCGCATTGCTGCAGGGAGGCTAAAGGTTGTCAAAACCAGACTAGTTTGAAATAGCAGACGCTCGTGTCAGCTGGCGCAGTAGCAATCTGCTTTTGACAACTCTTAGTCACGTGGTTTAATGCAGGTCGTGTGTCCGTTGTGTAAGATAGAATTGATTCGACAGGAAATGTGAGAAGAAACAGAAACAGGAGAGTACAGAATACGACGAAAACATGCGACTGTCTCGAGTGTTGCAGATGTAAACCGAGACAAAATTGCCACGCACAGATTGCATCACAACAAATACGTAGAAATTGCACACAGCAGGTGCATTGATTCAGTTCTTACTTGTTACTTCTTATAACATTGTCGCGGTTTGCGAAAAGTTAAACCTAATAACAGGCTAGTTTATACTAGTTGGTCATCATGAACTATAGTCTATCGTTAACACGTTTTGCAATCCTTTTTAGCTCAATTATGGAAAATGAATGAAACAATTTGTATAGTTCCTTTCCGTGTGGTGGGACTGGGAGCCATTTTGCATGTCTTTGGGTAACTCATCTGTCTGTCTTTCTGTCCATCCGTAGAAACTTTTTGAACGTAATAACTTCAGAGCAGCTGCAGAAAAATCGACGCGAATTGAGTATTCGTTTATTAATTTTATTTATGCTTATAACCTAATAAGATTGCTATGATATCGCTCAAAGATCAAGGTCAGTAGAGGTCAAAACATAACACACGTGCCGTTATTGCGACAGACAAGTTAATTTTTCGACGGTTTGCAATTATTCGTTAACTCTGGCTGAACGAACGGCAGAACCAATCGAGATGCTGCCTGGCCCAGAGGTTGGTTAAAGGGCCTACCACCAGTGGGACGTCGTACGTGTTAGTTTTGAAAATGTGAAGTAACCAATTCTGCAGCATATCTTGAAGAAGTGTAGTGCCCCATCGATCGAAACGATAACCTCCCGCCTGTAGCAAGAGACCGTTGCATCATAGCGGCGCCCTCTGCCGAATTTAGTATCGATGTTCACGACAGACAAACGAACGTCGAAGCCTCTCCCACTATGTGGGCGGGGCTTCAACTTGCCGTCTCCAGAATGACAGGACCGCAAACGTACGACACGCAAGAATAATCCCGTCTGTCGGATTATCCACCACATCCACCACATCTGCGCATGTCCAGACATTTCCAACAGCGGATTAACAAGCGGTACACTGTCGATCAACGTGGATGAATAATCCAGTGTGGATCAGAGGGCGGATTAGTCGCAGAGTCGTCCGCACAACGATAGCCTGACAGTGCCGGTAGCATTATAGATATAGATTGTTAGGCCTATAGGGTCACGCGCGACGACCATAGAGAAGGTTTTACGAGTACGTGGACCGTAATAGACTTTTGTTTCTTCTGGGCTGGGCGATCAATCTTAGGTTTTGTCTCATTGTCTGTACAGGGTGCCGCGAAAATACCAGGGCCTATAAAATATAAAAATTTTGTTTGGAGAGAGGTATTTAGTTTTCAGATTATTATTTTTATATAAATCTCAACAGTGTGTGTAGTTTGGTAAATGACTTACGCATGCATAGTTCACAGTCACGCGCATTTCCGTGGTCGATTGTTCATAGATCATTATGAGTTCTTAAGTTTCTTCTGATATCATAAACTAAAACTATAGCCATCTTTTGGACGTTGGTCCACCACCATTTGCACTCGACACTGTCTGGTCAGTGTTCATGACCCTGTAGAATTAGTTGGCTATCTAGTGTCGATCATTGATTCGACGTGCTAACATGACTGTCGGCGCTATGCCGATTTGATTATTGATTTCTGTCGATTATTTTCGCCGAGAGACGCACGTGGTGCCGGTGGCAGTAAAACCTTGTGTCATTCGTGCTGTTGAGACGCCCCCGAGCCTCAGCCAGCCTGTACCGAGCGATGAGAGCGGAAGGAAGGCGCGAATGAATTAACTTTTCAATCCTTTCACGAGACCATCGACAGCAGGGCGGGCTGTCGTGACAGCGCCGCCAGTCAGTTGTCCGTTGATTGAAATGATATGAGGCTTACAGGTCTCAGGCCCAACCGACAGACAAATATTTGCTGCCGTTTGGCTATAACTAGGCGACGTTGTGGCAGTGAGATCATTATGTCGAGTAGGCCTACGAGTTGGCATCAGTCTTACATGGATGAATGCGGCTTAATGTTGTCACGAAATACTTGCACATTTCGAATTCTCGAGATATAATAAGAGTCATGCCTTGCGAGGCTCGACAGTCGACCGTGCTGCGACTTTCATCTATTGATTATCTCACAACATTCGGCGCTTTTAGCCGGCAAAATCGACTTCGACTCGGTCGATTTTGTTGAAATTGACAGAATCGACCATATCGGTGCCAAAAATTGACTTTGTTCAGTGATCTTTGCAATCTTTTGTCTTGTTTTGTGATTGATGATTCTAACAGTGCCTTCGTAATCGACATAGCCATTCGGCAGATGTTTTTGTCTTTCTATTGCTAACGCGGCTGTCCTTCAACCAACGCTGTCCATGTTCCAAACGCGCACCCAGCATGAACGACGTTTACGACGACGTTTACTAACAGCAATAGCGGCAGCAATGATAAGGCTACATGCTGCAGCCACAACTAAATCTTCAGACATCTTAAGAATGCTAATTTTTTGTTTACATTTCTCGCCGTTTTTCGGCTTATTTTCAGTCACGTGACTACGATGTCGCCGATACGGTCGATTTTGTCGCCGTGACATGCGACGGCGTAGACTCGGATCAATTTTGTCGAGGAAACTGGCGACAAAGTCGAAGTCGATTTTGTCGCCAGTTTGTACGCGGCCTTATGAATCTCATTTGATGTCGTTTTACTGCCATCGTCGTAATTGTCGCATTATTAGAATTCTAATCTATAAAGCAGTTACGTCATATCCATGTTATGCCGTGTCAACTGTTACCCGGTGATCTGGTGCTAAGATGGAGATTTGCTAGAGCCGTGTACACTTGTTTGACACGAACTGGCATTAAGGGTTGGTTAGACGAGCTCCGGGTGAAGATCGTACAAGCCTGCGGCAAGAAATTAGTAGGCAAATCGTAGTAAATCTGTAGACAGTCGTATAATCATATCAGACTTGCGTCGTATGTGAGTCAATAAGAGCGCAGAAATCTCAAACGTGTCTGGACACGTAAAGTGTTGTATAAGCTTATTTGTGATCAAACCTTAGTGTTATGTGTCACCGGCACGGCAGCTGCAGCAAAGTACCATGTCATCTTACTGCAGTGTCGACAGGCAGAACCAGGACGTAGATCGATGTAATAAGCCATTAACTAGTGTGTCTGAGTCGTCCTGGGGCAGTGATGACGGCAAGATGGAGGAGAGCTGATGAAACCAAGAGTCTTTGTGTTATGTCGGCTGCGGCAGCAGGCCGTCTGTTCAGCTGTCCGTCTCTGTCATTCACAGCGCCGCAGGGTCGAGCACCGGAAGTTGTTCAACATGGCGGACTGACTGCAGCTCGTGAAAGGACAGAAGTGGACGGGCAGTCGTAAAACAAATCTAGTCTGTAGATAATGAGCTCCTCGGCTACATATCGACCATGAAATCAACCTGGTCGCCTGATGCTTGCTGTATTCGGCTTATCAGTGCAAGAGTCGAGCCTTGCTCAAGACACGCTATTCACGTGCACTGAAAAGCCGACGGTATGCAACGTGTAAGTTACAATGATTTTTCGGATACAAAATGTCCCGCCAGCCAAAGTGATTCGTGAAATTTCCCGGTATCCTCATAACCCATATAATAATTTCTAAACTTAGTTAGTCATTTGCAACAATTTTGAGTGAGTAACGTTAAGTTATGTGAGGTCCCTTGATATAATTTTAGACCGTCTGTTTTATTACACTTTATATATCTAACACGTGGAGTAACATGTTTTGTGTATAATGCAGTGGTTCGAGACTTCTGCCAGTGGCAGACGTTCAATGGGACCTGTCCGACCGGAAGTGTTATCGTCATTGAGCATGCGCTGTACGGCCGGATGAGGTTTAACCGATGTCTGGACCGCAGTTACGGGCACGTCGGATGTTCAACGAGTGTACATCGCTACCTTGAACGCCGCTGTGCCGGCCGGCGTACCTGTTTGATTGATTTACCTGACCAGTACCTGGACAAGGTACCCACGTCCTGCCCGTCAGATCTCAAGGCCTACCTGGAACTCTCTTATCACTGCCTTGAAGGTAAGCGTTGCGGTTATCTGCATGGCGGTGTATGACATAACCATTGGTTCCATAACAGAAGCTGTAATACGCATTAGTTATCGCATCCATTTATTTCATTCTATTAATAAATGCAAGAAATCACAAATCAGCACAGAAACATGAAACCATCAACAGTAGAAAGTAGACGCACGGCTCATCGGCAACTGCAGTACAACGTACGCAGTGCCATGATATTGTAACAGTGTTAGACTGTATGATGTACGGTAACCCATAACGGATATGGATGAAAAAAAGACAATTATTTCATACGAACGAATTGGCATGTTTTTGTATTAGCCTAGTATTTCTTTCGTTTGTCACAGTGTAGCACGTTAGTGCGTAACACTGTTGTAAGAGCGACATTCAAAGTCAATGGGAAACCCCCGATTTTGGGGAGCCGTAGCCCCCTAACCCCTTAACCAATCGACTTAAAATTT
>Ga0056114_1001789_pt1 | contig 10249 bp, 4 predicted proteins | sample WorMetHERISLAND1_FD_77005 | JGI IMG/M metagenome (GOLD analysis project Ga0056114, IMG submission 77005) | Marine gutless worms symbiont microbial communities from Max Planck institute for Marine Microbiology, Germany - Olavius loisae HERON... ... | reverse complement strand
TCGACTGAACACCTGCGCTGGCTGCCTGCCAAAAGTAACAGGTGTGTAGCGTCTGCTGCCTGTCTTGGCCGCTCGCCAAAAGTCGCCGCCGAAACAGCTGCGGAAGGAAAATTTCTGACACACAGACCTACATTTCGGCCTCTGGTGGCCAAACATCGAAACACGGGATCCAAGTAACATCATCAGCTGTCAACGAGGTCCAAAGTGGAGCGCCGACTGCTAACAATTTTGCCTAGTCATACCAAAATCGGGCACTGAATGCCAGGGGTTTGTCCAAAAAATATTACCAGATAACCATTGTCTGTATGAAGATTTCTGAAAACAAAATCGGGTCAATGCAGAGCTGGATTCATTCGTGGATTGGATTGCGTCAGGTCCTGCGAGAAACGTCATGTATTGGATTGGATTGGGTCGGACAATCGTTATTTGTTTCAATCTTGGTCTCTTGCCGACTCGTAGTCGGACTGGACTGATCAAGTCAAGTAACTGTCTGTATTGCAGCTTTGTCAGACTGTCGGTGTATCTAGATGTAGAACGCTTCAGATTTTCATTCGAGGACGTGACGTTATTTGTTGCATAACTAAATTACTACAGATTTGGTCACTGGTGCAGAATGCAGATTGCATAATTATGTCCGAGTATTAACGTCGTGATAGCTGATTGGATCTGTAGGCACTGGGATTCTAATTGGTCACGTGCTGTTGCTTGGTGAACTCATCAACTTTGTGCCGTCAGCACACCCGACTATACCGCTGATGGGTAGGTCTCGTACGTGAACTTGCCGAGTGTATTTCATGCATTTCTGTTTCTGTTGGAATTCTGTCTCACTTTTTATATCAGACTTTACAGAGCGGCCAAAATTCAACAACACCACTTCACATTTGAACCAAGAGACTGTGACGTCATTGAACGGTATTGAACAGCGGTGTTTTTAACTACAACAAAACACGTAAAACAGGTACCGGTAGCCGTTTACAAAAAAATAAAGTGCCTGATAAATACTACCAAATAGGCCTATATAGTAAAACCAGACGAATTTTTTCATTCATTTGTTGCAAGCAAAAATGTAATTGGTGTCGTTTAATTAGAGCCACTCTGTTGACAGTGCTCCGCCTGTTAGTGTCGAGATGTAGTCTATCTTGTCCAGTTTCAGCTGTTGCCGAACGACTACAAATAATCGTTCACTTAAGTGACATTGCTTAAAACTGGAGCGGTCATTTGCCATTTTCATTTAAGATCGGTTTTGCGAAAATAGCTCAAATGATCTTCAAGATCATTCAAAGTCATTCAGTTTTAACCACGTATTTTGAAGCGACCTGAAGTGACGTTTGGAATCCACAATAGGCCTACGAGTTTGGTGAGTCAGTCAGACATAACTTCCTTCGTTTATAAAGTTAGTTAAAAGTTAAACCCGGATAAGTTCTTCATGGGCAAGCCAGATTGAAAGGCCATTTGAGGTTATCAGATAAGCTATTAGCGTTTCAAAGTGGACGCAATCTTGCATTCTTTCCTGGCCAACAATTTCTCAAACTTGCGCGGCATCTCCGTCAGATATTTTGCCAAACTTCGTAAAATTTGGCACGATTACAGCGGATTCATCGCAAATTTATTTCAGATTAATGCGATAACCCAATCTGTGCAATATGGAAATGCTGTGATTTTTGTAACGACATGGCCATGAAAGGGGCGACAAAACGCGGTAGTGGAAAACGTGGCACCAGATGGCAAGGCTGGAAAACGCGGGAGTAAGTGACAGTCTTGTATAGTATCAGGAAATGTAAGCAGCTATACCAATTTGAATGGGCCTACACGAATGTGGAATGTTTGTAGACAAGAAGGTATAGGGAAACCCACAACGCGGCCGATGCTCTGCGTGTTTTAGGGGAAGGATGCCATGCCGCCTAACGTCGACGATGATACTGTTGGGTAGGGCAGTGATATGTTCCTCCCATACAGTAAGCTGTCAACACAAACCACTGTTGTATCTGGCACCGTTTGGCCGCAATTTGTGATGCAAGTTTTGACTATGGGGTTGGCAGCCCCAGTTTGGGGGAAAAGGGAGCTGTGGGGCCTGAAAGTGGGGTCCCTGAGTAGCCCGGTGGTTACTTCCAATCGACGCCCCATAGTAACTATAGGCCTATCTCTCACCGTTTTCGCAGTGCTGCGACTTGTCACGGACAGACGCACAGACTGCAAAAGGCGGCAATGTTATCGATCGCCAAACACTAGAACTTTGCAATGAAATTGACCATTGGTTCATACAGCAAAGCATTGTTACCGTCCACCGTAATAAACAACGGGCAACGATCGGACTTTGTTGGTCAGAATTTTTTGTATTTTCTTTTTAATGCAAACATAACCAATGCTGAAGCTGTCTCTGGCGATTCTGACGACTCTGCCGTTGTCGCTGGTGACGCCTCATACGTTTCATCCTCGTCGCTGCTGCTGCTGCTGTCAGCAGTTAGTCACAATGCCTTTGTGTGAGCACTAAGCACCCATGTTATGGAGTGGCTCACTGCCGCCAGGAACTGCATGCGACTATATAAGCTCCACCCAGTGCCTACTCCATCCTTTAACTGCCTGACCCCACCAATTTACACATTCAACTCCCTCGTTTTCCACTCCCGCGTTTTCCATCCCTGCTACTTGGTGCCGCGTTTTCCACTCCCCGTTTTCAGCCCATGAAGGTGGTGAAAACTGGCAGTGTCCATTTAGGGGATACCCGGGAAAATAAACATGAACATTTAAGCTACTGGCAAAACACTGGTGTCAGCAATCACGTGACGTTGTCTACATCTGCGCTGCGGGAAGCTGTCTGCACTAGGCCTATTTCGGTCCTAATGTCAATGTCGTTCTATGTATAGGCAAATTTTTCCTGGCGAATATCGTGATGGTAAGCCTGTCACTGGCGATATCTGTCGTGGTGCTGAACTTGTGGAGTCGCAGCAGAACTCGCTGTGTGGGACCACCAAGCTTCTGTCGAACGGTATCAGTTCTTCATTCGTGCACTCATCAATGATCAGTCCTTGTTTATGCGTTACGTCAACAGACCTACATACTACATAGTACATCGCTGCATCGTAAATAGACCTAATTTTGACGATCTATGATTGATGCATCTGTAGAAAGTCTAAAACAACTAACTGTTTGGAAGCGTGTGATAGTAAGCAAAGTGCAACTTATTTATCCCTAAGATCGTGAAAGCGTTAAAGTTTGTTTAGTTTGGAAGTTTATAGCGATTTTAATACCGAAAAGTGCGTAACATTAATTGATATCTTTTAATTGTTTCACACAACTCGTAACACAATATTCTGCGTAGATATTGCTGAACTGGGTGCTGAGGAGAATTCTTCTGATCGACTTTGACGACTACGACGACTCTGAGCGCGGTGTGCCGTCGTCGTCAGCCGATGAGCAGACAGGTACACTGGAAGTGATGAGTGACGTCGCTGTCACTGACTCCGTCAACTCTGGGACGGCGGCTACTGATGACAGAGCTCGTGTCATTGATGAGGCGTTCCGTGGAGCAGCCAAGACCGACTGGCGTCGCATGGCAGTCGTCATCGACCGTCTTTTCTTCGTCATCTTCGCCGTCATTATGATTGTCACGTGTCTCGCTTTCACCGGCTACCTGTAGTGGCTACCTGTAGTGGTTACCTGACCTATAGCGGTTACGATACGATACGATACGATAGCAGAGTTTAACATGGACTCGAAAGCTGAGTATACAACTTAATCCAGCACACGTAGCCAGAAACTAAAACAAACAAAGCTAGTGCCCCTTTACATGTAGCGGTTGCCGGTTACCTGTAGTGTTTACCTGTAGCGGCTACCTGTAATGGTTATCTGTAGTGGTTACTCGTAGTGCATACCTGTAGTGGTTACGTGTAATGGTTACCTGTAGCGGCTACCTGTCGGGCACCGGTAACACCGTCGCATGGCGAGTAGACTGTGCGTATCAGTGACAAAATGAAGTAGCCTATGATCGCGTATGAAATTTATCACTGATCTTAACTGTTCGATGAGCCACATATAGGCCTAAAATTATTATCTCAAATTTCATATTATCGCCGAATGAAAACGCTATTAATGGAACATGTAAACTGTTTCTACGAAAAAACAGCAAAGTGAAACTTCTAGATGACTAGCAGAGCATTTTGTACGTAGGCTTACACATCTTCTCAATATCACTTTCATTTTGCTCACAGCTTTGCTGACAGTGTCTGCACAGTGTGCATCATAGCATAAGCCTATGCTGCGGCAATGTTGTCATTTTGTAATGAATTTTCAACTTCGGAATCTTTTTCCCTTCCTGTCTACTAAATGATGCGATGCATGTTTATGGTCGTTAAGTGATCATGACATAAACATATGTATCTTGTGTAGCGTGTAACCGACTCAGATGAGATGTCTTAGTTACTGGAAGTAGTTCACGCTCAGAAACATTTGCTGCCACAAATAGCAGGCAAGTCACTAACATGACGATTAAATCGTGAAGAAAAATACGAGCAGATCGTTATAGAAGTCGAGTTCAAAACCCGAACATCAGTTTATTCACTGAATGGCTGCAGTACCAATGCACCGAAGACATACATGTATGTACGATGCCATTTGACATAAGTGCATGTGATTGCAAATTTTCTAACTTCATATATTTTACGTCTGTTTGTCGCCATGTCGTTAATTCAACGCTATAGACGCTCGCTGTGTGGTGAAATGCAACTCCCAACTTCACAACAAGTTATGCTTGTCGTACAAGCGAAGTCACAGCGAGTGTGCAGGGCGTGTGTGCTATAGGCCTATAGGTCTATGTTACTGTACACCTTGTCTCAAAAAACAAGCAAAATTATTTTTGTTATAACTACGTCAAACTTCCACCAAATCTGACAATTTTTGGCACAATAATGGCAAATTGTCTAAGATTATATGAGGTGCACTCATTTTCCACCTCACCTAATTCATGTCATGTTGTTAAATGCAGATGTTCCAAATTGTTACATAACGCTGTAATTATAAGTCTTCAGTAAACTCTCAGACGACTTAATTAGCATACAGTAAACAAAAATATGGTTTGTTTAGCAGAATTATAAATTTGTATAACAGTTCGTTTCAGAATTGTCAGAATTTGTGCTCTTGTCCAGTTTTTGTTTCTGAATTCTCTAAGAAAACGGTTAGCAGTATAACCTTTCAGTTGTTGTAAATTTTTGATCAAAATCTTATCCTCCTTTGAAAAAATCCATTTGATGAAAATGCAGACGAAAATTTATCAGCTGTTGTACACTTTCAGCGTAGAATATTTAAGCGGTTAACATTTAAAGTACAAAATAATTAAATCATGTGGCACCTTCTGTCGAATTGATGATGCAGTAGACAATCTGACACTAACAATTAGGCCTACAGCGTTATGTGACAATTCGGAACATCTGCGATTAACACGGTAGTGCATTGACATAAATTAGGCGAGGTGGAAATGACTGCACCTCATATAGGGCCTAATTTTAGACAATTTGCCAGCAGATTCATGTATTACGAGAATGACAGTCTGTTGTAATGTAATGGACAGTGACGAGTTCTGGGCACTGAACTAACAAGTCGAAAGCGTTTATTAGGCCATCATTATTAGGCCTATAACTGTCTGATTTGGTGATTATTGAGGCATGGATCATGAATGGATAATGGCTGATCACATGTTAGCTTCTAGCGCATGACGTTCAACTGTACGAATTGTATTGTATCATATACATCGTAAACCTCAGTCATAAAAAACTTTATATACTGCTGTAGTCAAGTAAGCTACACACCGACTGCTGTCGGGTAGGACAGTACGCTAAATTCTGTTTCTAATGACGAGTAACTAAGCTTATAAACCGCACCAAACCAAACCAAAGTTCGCGAAATTTTCCACGCTTTTAATCAGGTCTAAATAATAATAAACATAAATAACATTATTTTTTTATTTTGTTGTCTGTTATTTTATGTTATTTTATGGACAAACCTGCAAGCCGTTTAATTTGGCCCACTCTGTAGGCCCACACACCTTGTATATGCCTGTCGTCTGTTGGGAGTGTGCGCATCACCTTGGCTGCAGCCCATGCGCGCTGTGTAACGTTCAGCCTAGAAACAAGAGACAGGGGGAGGTAGACAGTGATAGACTGTCGTTGGTTGCTAAGCATCTGTCGTCGCTGTGGCTTGACAGCTGATAAACTTCAACGAGTGACTGACGTTGACTCTTTTCCGATACAGTATGCTGCAGTTTCGTAGTTCGCTGGCCAAACTGCACGCGTGCATGTGCCTATGAATTACAGTGCTGACATACGGCTACACAGCTCGAGTCTATCCTATACGAATATAATTGACGACCAATTATTAACAAAGGAAAATCGACGAGAGAATTAGACAGTCTTTCTGATAATAAGATGATGTGAAGAGTGTGACGTAGCATCATGATGAGTTGACTGACATAGACTGGACTCATGCGTCACTTGCAGAGTCGTCAGTTTCCCGTGGCGCCGCCGAGACGTCACAGGATGAAACCCGCTCAGCAGCAACAACAACACGGGCACCAGCACGCAGGTGAGTAGTAATGCGATTGCATGAATTTATCAGTGATAACAATCGCGTAGTTTTGTAAAAAAAATAGGCTAAGTTTGTATACTTCTAAGTTCTACAGCGATTCTTGGTGGCTTGGCTCATTCGCGACGACAGTTTCAGTTTCCCGTGGCACTCGTTATCGTACGGCAATATACCTCAATCAACGCACTCTGCTAACTAACCTATACAGCTATTTGAATTTGGCACAGTGACTCATCAAACGCCTACATGAAGTCAACGCACGAATTCGTTGTCGTATACGCTGGTACATTAAGAAAATTGACGACAAGCAGTTACACATCGGCAGATTTTTGTATACACCACCTAATTTAATACACCCCGTTGAGGTTGAATTTCCGAACACGGAGCGTATTAATGGGGATACCAGATGCTAACAGAAGATTTTGACGATAAGTTTAGCTGTTCTGACACAATATCGGAACCGTTACCGACAGACGGGGAGATGGGTAGACCACGCTAAAAGACGCTCGCTAAAGATATGGTATTGTAACAAGCAGACTGGGCTTGCTTTTTGCAGACCGGCGGGTATGGGTGTGTTGCTAACTGTAGGCTGTGATGGTAACGGTGTACCGTCTGCACCACCAAGACCACGTCATAAGTCACGTGACAGTCGCCACGCAGCGCCGGTGCCTAGTGGAGAGTTAGACGTCAGCCAGCAGTGTTCGACTGACAACAGACAGAAGACAGTGCCGTGTTCTGTGGTGTCATGGTGTGGTGGTCTGATCGACAGCGAAGATCCACTCAACGACAATCATAACTATACAACACGCTGCCAGGAGTCACTGAGCAGCTCTCAAACGATCAACAACGTTCAACGTCGCGTGCACAACGACTCCTGCTTCCAGCAAACCGTTTCTGATGCAGTTCAGTTCTCCGAGACTGTATCGCCGTGGAGCGACCTTGTACAGCCTGCCGTCGTCTGTCTAAGCAAGTTGCCGCCAAAATCTGCAGACGATAATCTTGAAGAAAACTATGATGATGATGATGATTCCTTGACGTCGGCGAAAAATAAACCAGATTACAAATATCGTATTGCTAACATGAGCAGTCTACATACTTATCGAAACGTTTCCCCTCTCAACACAACAGTTTCTGTTCAGACTTCACCAGGGCATAGCATCGCAGTTCTTCAGGCTGACGCGAGCGACGAGCCCAAACCTGCAGTGTTTGAAGTGCAGAACGGGACACAGAGTCAAACCATGACGTCATGCAATCAGAAGAACAACGAAGATCAGCCTGTAACGAGCACGAATCACCCTCAGACCAGATCACCTCTTCACACAAGTACCACCATCTACAAACCCCGGCGATCACCGTGCAACAGAGCGCCAGCGATCACTGTGTCGACATTAGACAGGGCTGAGACACCGCCTTTGTCGGACGACGACGACATATTCGCGTCATTAAAGAATAAGAAGAATATTCACGGCCGAACCAGTCAGGGCGGCAATCATCAAGCGCCTCAGAGTGATCATAAGGACATGTCATTCGCAGGCTCCACTGCTGACGAGCACCACGATACAGGCAGCGCTTCCACGTCCAGCGGCAACGGAAATGGAAAACATAAAGGTATGACAACACTGTTCAACTGAGATGCTGTCAGTTTCAACTGAAGTGCATTTTTACATCAGCAGAATAATAATTAACTTCCGCTGTCTAAAAATCAGTTATTTTCCAGCACTGACCAACTTGTTGTTTTCGTCTTGTTCCTAATATTTATAACGTATTTGTCGAAAATGTGAAGTAAATACCTAAGTCTTAACTTGTGATCGTGGCACGTCACGTGAACGGTTATGTTACTGAGAGCTTTGGTTTGAAAACTGTTTCGAGCGACGTGATGAAATGGCTGCAGTCGATCGGTTTGGTGAGGTGTATTGTGACTGTCAGGTGACAGTCGACGGTCAAACGGAAGAATGTGGAATGCGGATGACTTGGAGACGCGTTGTGCTGACCTGTTGGCATGGCAACGACAACAGCGTCTGAAGCGGCAGCAACGCACCGTTCAACGCAAACTTGATCGCGGGAACTGGACGCAAAGTCAACAGTCTGATAGTCTCACCGAGGTCAACACATATAGCGTCTTCTCGTAATATTGTGTCTTTAAAACATGTTCATTCATCAGCAGGTGGTACGGACGATACGATACGATACGATAGGAGAGTTGAACGTGGTACGCCCTTACTTGCATTCGTGATGCGCGATAAATTCGTTACGTTTGGTTGATTTTTTTCGCGCTTATGCTATACAGGCTTGCGTCTGTCGTCTGTCGTCTGTGGCATTTTATGGCTAAACGGTGCGTCCTAGAGCAAAAGTTAGCATTGACAGCCTATAAGAAGTCGTATATGAGAAATCGATTGGTACCAAAATGAATGACCTTGACCTTAGTTTAGAGGTCGTATCAAGGTCACGTCAACCATTGCGTTACATTTGACATTGAATATCTCGGAAACCGTTAGAGAGAGAGGCTTGGTTCCAAAGGACCACCAATAGGAAATGGCATATGGGCTATTAAATGGTCACATGAACAATGACTTCACGTGATCCTGAAAGGTCAAAACTCGTGACCCCAATACGCTTAGAGCGCAATATCTCGAAAACGGCTGGAGATAGAGAGAGACTCCCGTTCCAAAGGACCACCAATAGGAAATGACATATGGAGTATCAAATGGTCACATCAACATCAAAAACGACGTCACGTGACCTCGAAAGGTCAAACTCGTGACCCCAATACGCTTAGAACGCAATATGTCAAAAACGGCTGGATTTAGAGACTCCGTTTCAAAAGACTAACAAAAGGAAATGTCCTATGGGCTATCAAATGGTCACGTGACCGATGACGTCACGTGACCCTTAAAGGTGCTGTGAGGCAGTACGATCGGTTATCCTAGCGACAGCTTGGCTTCTTGTTTATTGAGTTATCCAAAACTAACAGGTAGCCTAGCGTTTTTTTGCCCTAACAATAGGCAAATATGCAATAGTGTTGCAGCTGGCATAATGTTATGCCAGCTGCAACACTCCGTGATAGTGCACCTTTGTAATGAGAAGAACACACGTTAAATGTGCAAATATACTGTTTCATGACATTTTGTTTGCATTTGAAACCGTACTATACTGTGCGGTCAGGATGTGCATTGTGGTGTGACTGTGAGTGAGTGACAGGATGCGAAGATGAAGAGCAGAGCATTAACATGGACAGACAGACGTCGAGAAATGTCACCGACTATTAGCAGGTCTGTAGCGCAGCAGTGCAATCAACATTCTTGTATAGTGACCTCTTCAGGAAAACAACAGTACGCACTACGCACACCGCCATCTACAGCATCATAACACTGACAACAATTTCTATATTTCATAATCTTTCGATTTCTTTTTGTTTGTTTACTCGTCACTGATCAGTTTGATTAGTGCGGTGAACTAGACGCTTTGAGCACACTTCACATAGCTTTCTCAGTATAGTTTTCATTCGTTGACCTTAACGACAACATTCTTGCCATGAACCGCGAAACAGTGGAACTTTAAGTAATGCGACAGTTGAACTTCAAAATTAGGCCCTATGTTATTTGATAAACTGTTGGTCGGAGAGACGGACAGGCTGATTGTCGGTAGCCACAATGACGCTCGAGATTGTTTCAACATA
>Ga0056114_1001788_pt1 | contig 10251 bp, 10 predicted proteins | sample WorMetHERISLAND1_FD_77005 | JGI IMG/M metagenome (GOLD analysis project Ga0056114, IMG submission 77005) | Marine gutless worms symbiont microbial communities from Max Planck institute for Marine Microbiology, Germany - Olavius loisae HERON... ... | reverse complement strand
GGATTTGGTTCGGACGTTTGTCAAAGAGTTTCGTGAACCGCTCGTCAAAAGCGCAGTTTCGAGCTGGGTTACTCAAATTTGAGCATATCTTGAGCGAGTATTGTGATGCCAGCCGTCTTCTTCTCCGATGCCAATGACAAACCAGGAATTGTCGCTGATGGTAGAACCATTGGGGGCAATGCAGTACAAGTTTGGTGTTTGTTGCGATTTTTGCCGATGATACTGTACGATGCAGTCTGTATGCAGTCACAGGCTTGGAGAATGCTTATTCTTCTTCGTGAGATCGTAGAGCTCATATGTGCTCCAAAGGTCTCATTTTCACAGATCTTGTATTTGAATCGACTGATTCAAGAGTACATTGAAGACAGGTCAACACTGTATATGTTTGATTGTCAGTGGCTACAAGTCGTGTTATTGACATCATAAACCGGTTGATCTCATCCAAATTTCCAGCAACAACAGTTCATGTTGCAGTCAGTGCTCCAACTGGTCTTGCAGCATGATTTAGCATCGTTGCTGGCAGCACCATACACCGTTTACTGTGCTTGCCCACCAAATTACAGTCACTGCACAACGTCCAGGAGTGCTCTGGACTAGCAAGACCGAAATGCGAGTGTGAGCGTTCGGCTGCTGGTCGTACCATGGAGTAATTGACAGTTTGTGGAAGCTGCCGTGGCTTCTTTTCACAGAAGTACTTTCACAAGCATAGGGCCAACTGTCACAGTGAAGGTGCAGTGTAACTCCAGCCAAGCTGTGCATACCAGAGCTATTAATGGACATTTCAGCATTGAAAATCTCGCAAGAAGCTGAAACAAGATATCTACTGGAAAGAGTTTCATACGCTGTATATATGAGTCAAGCTCAGGAGACGTTGCGGAGGTGCAGGCACTGCAGCACCAGGCAGAACAACAAGAGATCGAAAGTTCAGTGCAGCACCTGTGGAGTGCCTCTCTGCATCATCCCTGCTTTGCAAAATTTCATACGAAGAAAGAATGAACTAAGACTGTTTTGTCCATTGTGTCAATGTCAATTATCGTGGAACTTTCTGTGCGTGTGCATTATGTGGCAATTATATTGCCACTGCCTGGCTAGGGAAGCGTGATCCGTCAGTGTTGCAGCACTAGACGGGACTATAGCTTGACTTGTTCACTTGTTCAATGTTTTGTTCAACCAGTGAAACAGACTTGAACTGGGTTATGATCCAGTCTGTGTTGCTAATGACACTGAAACTAAACCTGAAGCAAATTTTGCTGCAAGCCATACAACAGTAGGCAATACTGTCACTTCTCCTGTACTGTTCTGTTCTGGTTCATAAATTCTACTGCGTAACCAATATCGTGATGTCAGTCTCTTGAAGTTACACAACGTGAGTGACGAGGATCACATAGCACTGTTACTGACACTAACAATGATACTGTTGTACACTGGTGCGGACAAACTGCGCCGTACTGACTCGGATGAATTAAGACGCCTGAGTAACGTTGGAGTTCATTTTCCTGAGCGAGCACTGGACGCGACTGGAAACAACCGGTGCCGTGCCATGCACACAGCTGATCAGATGTGGTTGCAAGTTGGGCTGCAGCACTAGATAGTGCGATTGCGTTAGAAAAAAGAAAAATTGTATAACAATATGCTGAAGACAAGAGAGCGATCGGCGACACTGCTAGAGAAGCTGCGCGAGTACGATGCACCATACAATGCCGAGTGTGAGGAAGTTGAGAAACTGCTGCAAGAAGAAGAAGCGGTAGACACTATGAATACACTGTCTCAGCCACCAAAGAGCGGCACCGGCACCAGACACACCAGCGTGTAGAGGGTGGATGGAACCCATGGCAGCTTGTATCTGATCACCATCATTGGCGAAATTAAGATGCGGTCGTTAAGCTGCCTGTTACACGATCTGTCTGTAGCTGTGATCTGAGTACTTGAGTATCGGCGGTGCCCCCATAGATTACCGCATAGAATAAAAGCTGATTATTTTGGCTATCGTTTGCCTAGATACGTACATATTACATTTTCCACCTGGCCAGAAGACCCTCGGTTGACGAGGAGGCCGTCGATGTCTGACAGGCATCCCGACGATCCCTGCCAGGGCGAAACGGCTAAAGCTACCGTTTTTATGGAGAGATTGATGACACACTGCAATTTTGTATGTGTTTTCTAACTTATATTGTTTCAGTGTATTTTACAGTACACTACACATTTGTATACTACGTATAAATTGTCAAGGGTGATTTTTGACTTGCTGTTGTGTGGTGTTGTCATTTAAAAGATAACTGCTGTAACGAGTGTCGATGACCACCGACATATGAACACCTTCTACAGGGTCAAGAAGTGTGATGATTACCAAAGCATAACGACCGTGCTCTGGTTTAGAGATGACATTTCAAAAATTTCTAGTTGCTAATTTCTACATGTATGAGCATGTTTAACACGCAGCTACTATGTACATTTTATGTTCGCGATATTCTTTGCACACTGCAAGGAGGACTCGCGACATTGCATTCTTAATATGGAATAAACAGCAGACGTTTTTGTTACGTGACTGGACGTCCGTAAGGCACTAAGACGAAGCAGTTCATGAATATTCATTAACATGTCTATTTTAGTACTTCTGGAATACATATTCGTCATACACATTCTATGCTGTTACCATGCCAATTTGTCAACATCGTGCCCGTATGCCAGTGAGCCCGCCAACTTTTGAAGCACGGTGGAGAAGTTATGTGAAGCGAAGGCAATGACGAGTGGCCACTTGAAGGGATTTGTTTTTTCTGTTGAAGAATGTATGTCATTAAAACAGTATGAGCTGGAGACAATGAGTCGTTTTGTATGCATCAAACGACCGTCAAAATTCGGCAAACAAGGTATGTATTCGCTCGACATGTGGCAATGTTTACGTGAATTGGGTGTAAACGATTGCAGATTGAGACTCACGTTTTCGAGGCCTGTGGCACGCTGCAACGCTGGCGACTGAAATTTTAGGGGAGGCAGAGGTGCTCGACGCGTTTCACTGTCACCGAATGCAGTCCGTCAAAACTCAGCTCACTAACAACACCGACCTAGCCATCATCCCCGACGGAATGACAAAGATGCTGCAGCCGCTGGATGTAACGGTGAACAAGCCGGTGATAGACGCGCTGCGCTGCTTGTGGAACAAGTAGCTGCTTGAAGGTGAACACAACTTCACCGCAGGTGGACTTATGCATTCACCTACATTGGAAAACATTGTATCGTGGATCATTAAAGTTTGGATGGAACAATTCCGGCATCAACTCCGAACTCTAATGCCAAGAACGGAATTGTACCTGAATCTTCTCAGAAACCTGCACCGGATAAGGGGAACAACCGTGACCCTGACCTTGTGCCTGAAGAAATTGTTGTCGGAGGCGAGCTCAGTAAGAAGGAAAGTCCAAAGAGGGCCTCTACGGATGATAAGACATCCCGATGTGCTCAGCTGGAGCATAGATGCTCGCCTAAACGTCTGAAAGTCGTGCATCCTCCGGCCTCGGTAGAGCTCTGGCTTCATCGAAGTCGTCGGAGACGGGAAATTTTCGCATCCCCAGCAAGCCGGATAAGGAGAACAATCGTGGTCTGGACCTGGAGCCTCGTATACTTGGATGACATCATTGTCTTTAGCCACAGCGTCGAAAGTCACCTTGAGAGGCTAAGAAAACTCTTCGACCGCCTGAGACGCAGGCCTTAAGCTGAAACCCTCTAAATGCTGCTTGAAGCAAAAACAAATCTCTTTCCTGGGCTATCGGGTCTGCCAGTCTATTATCAACAGAGCCGACCAGTCTCTCTCCCGGCCGGATAGACTGCAGCTCGGACGCTTGCTATAGGAATACTGCGACTTATTCTGTTACAGCGAGTACGACCTAGGCCACACAAGCCGCCAGTAAGCAAAGGAAAAATCCCCTTGTCTCCACCGGCACACATCAATGCTCGACTTATACACATGCAACAGAAAGATGTGTAGGCCAAACCAGTGGTTTTAAGTGGAAAGTAAGAGCAGTGCCGAATCTTAATCTTATCTCTGCAGACCAGCTCTTCGTGCACGCAAGGCGACGCCACAAGGCGCCATCGCGACAATACGGTGATGTCATCAAGGATTCCTGCTCTATGGACTGTTTGAACTATTGAAGGCTAGCTGTACGAACTATATGAACTGTGTGAATTGCTTTAATAGGTTTACGATCTTTATAGGACTTTATAGTGTACACAGCCGGAGTGTCAAACTGTTGAACTAGAGCCAGATGTAAAGGCTGCAGTGGCGTTACTAGCCAGGGCATGAAATCTAGCATTCGACCAACTGAAAAGAGACGCTATAAAGCTGTGCAACGTCCAGGAGTCTGGACTAGCAAAACTAAAATACCACTGTGAGCGTTCGGCTGCTGGTCGTAACATAGAGGAATTGACAGTTTGCGGAAGGTGGTCTGGCTTCTTATCAAAGAAGTACTTTCACAAGCATAAGGCCAACTCTCAGCAATTGAGACATTTCAACGTCAGCATGACAGGATGCTGAACAGCATTTTAGCTGCAATGGGCTCAACACAGACGGCTCACTGGAACTTCCAGAAGGTATCACTCTGCCTGCCAAGACACTTCAGGAACTGCTGAACATTGAGAACAAGATCGTAGTTGGAGAAAGTTTTCACAAAATGGTTAGTATAACACGAGCATGATTACTGCGTCAAATGCAGTTTTTTTCTTGTAGTGTGTTACGTCGTGTTATAATATCTGTCACAGTCTGTCTGTTGTCCGTCTTGTCTCAAAAGTGGTCCAAATTGTGTCGAGTGAGATGTAAGATACATAGTGACACATGATGGTAGTTTGACAGTATTGTCTCTTAACGCAACTTCATAAGCGAAATCATTCTACCGAAGGTGAAACAAGTTGATGAAGACATCGGAGAGCTGACAGCAAGTATTGCTGACGATTTGCATGCGATCTTGACAAATATTTAAACTATGCTTGCTACTTCTTCCGATGAATCGAAACGCTGAAATTGCAGACCTCACATAAGTCGGGGAGATCCGCCCCAGCCTCAGAGGCTGAACCCTGGCAATGTAGGTTCGGATGCCCATTCCGAGGCCCCCACTGCTCGGGAACGTGACCCCTTCCTCGCGTGCACCGGTGCTGTTAGTGAGACTGATGAGTTGCGAGTGGCAGCAGTTGATCAACACCTGTTTCAAGAGGTTTGAGTTTCTGATGATCCCTACCCCCTCCCTCAACCCCAGCCGCGGCGGCCCAGATCCCAGATACTCCCGGCTCTGACACAGAGCTCCTCTGGGGACGAGTTTCAATGTGCCCAGACTGACTAGGAGAACTATGGTCCACTTTTCCCGCCTCCTTCTGTTGGCCCATGGGGTGGTGCCGCAGGAGGGGGCAGACTTCGTCCGGACTCCGCACAGTCAGTCATGTTGTAGACAGTTTCACATGTGCTTCATGCTCAGTACTATACACCATCATATGACAGAAGATAGGATATTTCAGTGGATTATTGTGTTCTAATCCTGTCAAATTGATGTTCTGTTGTCAAAAGGACTGATTAAACGCGATAGAAGATGCAGCCGCAGAAATTGCCGTAGGCGTATGATCATTATTAAGACAGCAGTCGCGACGTAGGCCTACTAAAGAATGCGGTAAGTGACATAATATTGTCTAAGTTGTCGCTAACTTGCTGTTGCCTGTAGCAGAAGGAAGTTGTATGGTGTATTAGGATCTGAGTTTGCACATTTAAAGTATCGTACTATGAAAGCTATTTGTGCTCATCACGTAAGCAGTAATGATATACATGATATTATAAGCTGCGCAGTTTGTATTAGAAAACTGATACACTAGTCTAATTTGCCTCTGCAAAAGTTAGCAAACCGCGCTGTGTTGATTTATTTTATGATAGTGCAGATTACTGATGTAAGTTGCACAGTAGTGCATCGCACGGTAAAAATGAGATAAGGGTAAGTTTATATGTGGATCAAGTGCCTCGTTACCAATGGATACAGTGAAAGGCAGTGCCGCCCCACTCACCGTCAACACCTGGACTCCAACTGAGAAAAACGAAATGCAGACATTTCTTGGTTTAACGGTCTTGATGGGCATCGTGTATAAGCCAAGACTCGCCATGTATTGGTCAATGGACTTGGTTTACAAGGCCAGCATTTCCGGGGATTCAATGGCACAAGATCGTTTCCTGCACCTACTACGTTTCATACATTTCGCTGATAATGACTGCTTGGACACTTCTGACCACAATCGAGACCGACTCCATTACTACAGGTCAATCAGGCCAGGAACCAAAACTGGTGACCCTGTTGTTACTGACATTGTTAGTCTGTGCTATAAGCCCGACGGCACAGTTTTGTTCAAGCTGAGTTTCGATGAAGAATGGGCACCTCTGCCAGAGATGTGTGCTTGCCGGCGAAAGAATTCCAGTATGTTGTGCAGACACTGTATGGCTCAAGTCTGCCAATAAAAACAGAAAAATTTCTTCACCTCCAGCAACTAAAAACTGTTATTCCTGGAGACTACCACAGTTTCTATGATAATCTCCATCACGTCTGCAGGGCAGCTGGTTCTGCTAAATGCACGCATATCATTGATAACTGACAGACGAAGTTTGCTTTTGTTGACATTCTCTGTTGACAATAGGGTGGCCCTTATTCGGGGGTAAAATTTTTTATTAGGAAATATCAATCTCTCACCCCCTCATTTATTTGTCTATTGGTAGTAATTAATGCATGCAAAATATTAGCCTGATATGTTGGCTTAGGAAAATCAGCTTCTTTGAGAGCATTTGTAGGACAGGTATAATACTAGAACTAAAAATCCAAACTTAGCACCGCGACCAACCCCTTTTCTCCACCTAAGCTGCCGTCCCCGTCTTAGTTTACTCATCACTATACCGGGACCGGCGAGCGAAAGCCTCCCTTCTACAGTTAGGATCACACTGTCTATCAGCTTAAGCATTTGGCGGAGAGGGAGAAACGCGCGCGAGACTCCACCTCTTGCATATATCGCACTTGGTGGATACCTCAGTGCCATTCTCCCCCACCGCCCGGAGGCCAAACTGGAGTTCTCTCTCTCTCTCTCCTACATCATGGGAGGGAGAGCTCTTCAGATCTCACAAAATCTGGGTTTTTATAAATCCAGGAAGGATCAGTGTAGCAAATGCTCTAAGTATGACGTAATGACTTCAACTGAAAAGGTAGAGCTCAAGGAGCACTTGGCAAGAAACGAAGAAGCTCAGCGAGCCAAGGCAACACAGACTTGTGCAACAAGATGACAGATATTGACACAGCAGCTGCTACAGTTGTTGACCAGTACAGATATCTCATGACCAGCTGCAGCCGTGCCTCTATGATCTATACAGTCAACGCCAAATTCGGTCTCTGTGATTGTGCCAGCGGCCAAAGTGGTGCCTTTTGCAAGCACCAAGCTTTCGTCAATGAACGTTTCAAGATTCCATTGCCGAATGCTCCAGCAGTGTCACAAATTGGATGTGGTGGCTCCAAGCAGCAAGTATCCTGGCAAGGATTTCTTTCATTCAATAATCAATGCAAGTATATTCATGGCGGATGTACAAATTGGTGAAATGTTACGCTACTTACAAAACAATTTCAGTAAACCCACTACAGAAGGTTTATTAATTACAGCAGATACTATTCTTCCGTCGAAACATCTGATGTGAAAAGCAAACTGTTTGCGATGTATGAAGCAGTGTGTACTATAGTGTGTACTATAGTTAATAACCCTGCCTGCGACGATGTGCTCCAGTTTTAACAGCATAATGCCAGTCTCGGCCTGTATCCAGTTCTGTGCAATCTGGCCCATCTACATCTGTCTGCTTCGGCGTCTTCAGTACCTGTAGAATGTATGTCAGCGACAGGACCTGGCTGCTTGAAGCCTTGCCTGTTTCTGGTCTAGAGTTGCCGACGCCATCATGTTCAGAGGCACATATTACACCACCTGCATTGGATAGTGCTCTTATCCCAACGAAAATATCCATCAGTTATCCAGAAGATTTCACTTTTTGGGTGGGTTGTTTTTTAGCCACCCTATATATATGCTTACATGTGTGTTTTAGAACTTGCCGACCTGACACGCAACATCTCCAAAGCTCGTTTGTTTACCTGCATTCAGTGTGCTTGTCCTCCAACACATTGTGGGCAAGGGAGCTGAACCAGAGAAAGTATGGAGTCTGATGATCAGCAAGGCAGCCCACTATTAGAAAAAAAAGAAAAAAAAGATAGAATCAGTGAACATTCATTATCGGAAACTGCACATGCACATTATGCACATGCACATTGTGATGCACTCAACAAACTGTGTCGTTTGTTGGTTGGTTACAGCGAGCACATTGCCCGCTACTTCAGCTGGATGTGAACCACAGTGTACAACAAATACGTTCTGCAGAAGATGACAGAACTTGACAATGATAACTCATCCCACATACCAGAAATGTGTCGGCACATTTGGCATTAGGTCGGGCATCAGTTCTTTGCAGCATCACACACTTGCAGACCTAACACCAGCAGTTCAGACTCTACTGAAATGATGACAAAACGCGTTCGCTTTGTGCACCATACCCAGCACGGCTGCGCCTACACCCAGATGTGTGCCATGCTCAAGTGACCCATCTCCTCCGGGAGCACAATTTGCTGTTAAGCCGAGGCGGTCAACCGCCTATATCCCTTTGGAAGGAGAGGAGTTAGCGGCGAGACGTGAGGCACTGAGACGACGCAATCGTGGCTGTCGACAGTGGGCTCACGAAGCTGGTTGGGTCAATAGGGCTGACAGTCACCCTCAGGAGCCTCCTTTGCCGAACGATCAGATTCAGTTGGAAGATGAAGATTGGGGGTCAGCGGTCGTCGATATTAGTCTTCTATTACCGGAAGATTTGGAGGAGATGCCTGGTGATCCGGTGGAGGCTTGCATGGTGGTACACAGAGACAGAATGTTACTCAGCTGCGACAAGCAAGCTTCGGCTCAACAGATGCAAATGTCATTCCTGCTGATCAGACTAAGACGGCCTCAGATGTGCTGCGATCCAATCCTAATTCTTTTGCTCAGGTAACAAGAAAGCTGCACAGTTCTGAAATGGTTGACAATCCTATACGACCAAAATCTGTGGAGAGATCTGTTCCATGTTGTGGAAATGAACGAGATAATGTGGCAAAAGTGTGACTCATCGTTTGCACAGCTTCCCAACAGGGTACGATTAGGCCACCAGACAGATGCTGACATCGCACTGCTCAAAATTCGAACATTATTTCCAAATAATGCTGATGTCTATCTGCACATCTTCTCAACCAACAAATAATGCAACCGGCACAACAGTATGATGATGGAGTGCATCAAAGGTGATTCACATGTCTACAGAATCACGGCTGATAATGATTTACTACAAAAAAGCTACGAGCACCAGTTGTTGGTTCTGACACAGACAAAGCTCGTGTTAAGACAGTGATCACTAAACGAAACACTGAGGTATAAGACTGCACACTGTTATGGCCCTGCGAAGATTTGTGTGAGCAGTACAGTGTTTCACCCAGTTGTTTGTCATGAGGAGAGTGGCAATGTGGTTCTGATGTGGAATGGGGAGTCAATGTCCAGTGTCACGTGCGGATATATCCATGTGGAACAAAACCAGAATTGGAAACGTCATTACATGTATTCTTATTCACAAAACTGCAGTCTCGACTACACATCAGTTGGATGCCGTGGGCAAGAAAGGCACAATGGCTGGAACAAAACTGTTTCTAAAATAAAGATCTTTTTTGGCGGCAGTTCATCCACAACAAGACCAAGTCACCAGTTCATGCAGACCTTGGAATGCACAGATTGCTGCAATGAAAAGTTGTATTGCCTACTTATCAATAGATCTGCAGTGGAATGCTCACTTCCTACCAGACAACATGTTGAATGTACATACACTGTGAGTCAAAAAAAACTGTGCCATTTTTATTTTTACTGTAACTTTGGCAAATGTTGGTCGATTTTTAAAATTCTTTCAATGTCGGAACCAGAAAGAAATAGTTCATAACAAGAATGAAAAATTTCCCATCGCAGCTTAACTTTGTTGCTACATTACCTTGTAAAACTAACACTAGTGTGAATGTTCGCGTCAAACTGTGGAGGTTCTGCGTCGAGAAACACCAGACTTCATTTCTCCAGATTTGTGGCCTACAAACAGTCCAGATCTCAATCCAGTTGATTACCAGATCTGGGCTGTCATGCACCAGCGTGGTG
>Ga0056114_1001787_pt1 | contig 10251 bp, 6 predicted proteins | sample WorMetHERISLAND1_FD_77005 | JGI IMG/M metagenome (GOLD analysis project Ga0056114, IMG submission 77005) | Marine gutless worms symbiont microbial communities from Max Planck institute for Marine Microbiology, Germany - Olavius loisae HERON... ... | reverse complement strand
TGGCTTGTGGGGTCATATCGCCGACGTAATCACCCACATCAAATTTTAAGTCGATTGGTCAAGGGGTTAGGGGGCTACGGCTCCCCAAAATCGGGGGTTTCCCAATGACTTTGAATGTCGCTCTTACAACAGTGTTACGCACTAACGTGCTACACTGTGATGACTAATTGGAAGTTGCATATGTGCTTTCGATTGACACCAAGATCAGTGACCTTGGATGATCTTGAACTGCTGTAAGTTCAAATTTTCGGAGAATTTCGCGGGATTTTGCAGCGACTGCTAAACGAATGAAGATAGACCCGTATTATCAGCGACAGCATTGTAACCCACTGAATGTTATGTTCGTTGCATCGATTTTCCGTAGATTTTTTCGTCAGGGGCCTTCATAGTTCATACATGCACTGCTGTTGCGCACTTACCTTAGCGTTCGCTAGCCTTTCTTGTTGAGATTTGCACCATATCAGTATATGGTACAGAATCTACCAAGCAGTACCATAAATTCACTCTTGGGAAACCAGGCCTATCCTGACATATCTCTGGAAAACTAGCCTTCTTAAACAGAAATTTATCTTATTTAACAGTGGAATGTTAAACAATCATTTTCACAGATCGAACAGACAATTGCACAGATCTTCTAGAATCAGCATAAAGATATTTCCTTGTTCTGTTTGGAAGCGATAAAATAGCTGAATATGTAAAGATTTTCATGTGGACAAACTTGTTTATTTTTTACCCATAAAAGTATAACGAGAAGTGTCATTTTTATAGTAGTGTGCTCTTTACACCACTTCATACATTGATTGCCAAAAGATTTGCAGATTAATGCATCAATGATATACTAAAATATTTAGTAGCAATAACATTTCTGACAAGCTGATTGGTAACAGTTACTGCAGTCTACGTGCAACAAGAATCATAAAATTCGAAAAAGAAAACTAATGGCAAAGAATTGATTAGAACCACTTACATTTCATCTATTTACTGGCATGAAAGAGTGTTAGAATTTCTGTCAAATTTAGAATCTGTGACTGTGGTTTATAACCAAATACCCTAAAATCTTGGATATAATGCATGCTCGTGTGACTGTACAATGCATTTTGAAGGTAAAATTAATTTATCTGCATTCTGCTTGTTGCCAGTACTGGACACTATCTGGTGCAGAAGTCAAGAATTAGTTTTTTTTGCTACACATGTGCATATTGTGGTGATTTTGTCTGGCACTCACAAAACCACTAATTATGTAAGTCGACTGTTGTGTTCTGTGGCAGAGTCCAACCCGCAGCTGGTGATGAACGTGACTACAGGTGACATTGTTGACGGTCAGTTAGTGATGCAGTCGTGTTCACTGAAGTATCAATCAAATTACGACAGAGATCTGGAGAATGTCACCGTAGTGATAGAACACCCGGGAGCTGAAGAAATTGATACAGAGATATGGATGGGTGATGGGGAAGTTAGATGTGTTGCTGTGGTGGAAGCCAGGAGTTCGAATGGCACGGAATATCCGACATCATTTGGTCCTGTTCTCTGCAAAGTTGTTTTCAAGCCAGCAAGAAACAGTACTGATCTGGCACAGAATCCGGTAGAGTTTGCCACTGATGCAACGTCTGTGTCTTTCATACAATGTAAGTGTTACTACATATTTATTGTTGGATCATTACATTTGTCAAGTGTTGGAAGTTAATCAAATTTAATCATGACGTCTCGTATAAACACAAGCAGACACCACCTTTGCTATGCTATTGCTGTGTGGATAGTTCAAATGTTGCGGGTCGTGTGGTCACATGACCGATGACGTCACGTGACGTCAAATGGTTAAGGTCATGACCCCCAAATGTTTTGCTCTTAATATCTTGGAAATCGTGTGAGATACAGGTTTGGTGTCAGTGGGCCTCCGATAGGAAACCACCACTGCAGAGTGCAGATGTTATGGTCACGTGATCAAAAATTGTGTCAATGTAACGCTATGCTGAAATTTGTACCGATTGTTGACCAACAACGGTTTTTAGTGAAGAAGGGATGTTGATTGCAAAATAGAGCACAGCAATTTTACAGATACCTCGTTCCACAGAACGTATTTCTAGTACAATGTGGAATCTGCCACTGTGGTATGTGGCTGGTGATTTTATGTCTGTGATGCTTTAGTTAAACAGCTACATAATATGGCTCTACTCTGTGGCATTGTAAAACTAAAGTTTGTTTTACTGAACAGAAATATTACATAGCATACAGTATGTAATGTCTCCTATCCTTTACCATGTAATTCTAGGATATTGTGGCAGTCCTGTTCTATCCTCTGTTCTTATACAAACTATTGCTGTTTCAGTGTTCTTTTTTCTCTGTTAAAACAGAATTATTATTGCAGTGCACATTTGTAAACTACATTTTGAATGTCAAAATTTTGTATTTTAATCACACTTTTTCAGGTTATTTGTACTATTTGATTTGTGTATGTAGGTCCAGTGTCAGATGTCTGGTTTGAACCAGATTCTGGATTCGGTCCTGGTAAACCGGTGACGTGCAAGGCTAATGGCTATCCACGACCATCACTTCACTGGATAAGAGCCTCAGATAATGCGACAGTTTCTGATGATGAGAAGCTTGTTGTGAAGTCTGCTAACCACAGCTACATATGCATTGCAACAAATGAAGTGCGAGGTCACATGTACACTGTCATGTCGATGGTACTTGACACCTTTCGACTCAGTAATGCAGGACTTGCAGGTGGTTATCTACTGTTGCTTGTAGTTTCACTGTTCTGTCTGATTTTGATGAACTTGCAGTTGTGAATGTTGGTCAGATTTTGTTGTACAGAAACATAGCTATAGGTGCAGTTGGGTAATTTGAAGTTGGGTAATTTGAAGTACTTTTTTGCAGTTTTCAAAGTGTAAGTTTTGTCCGCACTATGATATGCATAAGTGCAATAGCAGTATATGCCGTTGCAAAGTGTCTGTCTCTGAGTCACGACCTAGTTTTTGTATCAGAGTCAGGGTTGGCAGGTTTTTGCCAGAAGGCGGAAATAACCGGTTATTGCCATGGAAAAAACGGAGTGGCAAAAATAGGTTTTTGCCAGAATATATTCTTTATTATAGTTAAATGCTGCTATACTGTCTACAATGTCTTAACTGATGACTGGCATACAGACAATGACAGCACTGCAGTTAAAAAATCAGACGTGAATGATGGAACTACGATGCAGCCACAGGATTCCAGTGCATCTGAGGCTGAGTCTGAGTGACAATCACAATGACTCTGAGACATTGACAGATTATGTGACAGTTTAAATGTTATGACTAGTCAATAGTACTGACTTACTGCCTAGTCTTTTGACAATTCTTCAGTCTCTGTACTATATAGTGACTATAGGGACAAGAGTCTAGTCTCTTCTATATTAGCTGCAGACTATTGATTTTTACTTCTTCATTAATTTTGTGGTACACTTCTCAGTGTTTTTGAGGTGTTTTGTTTTTCATAATGACTATTAATGAGTACACAGCAATGTAGCTAGATAGTCTAGCTTAGAGTTGCAAAAGTGAGTTAAAATGGTACTCATGTGCAATAAATATGGTACTTTAGCCCACCTAATATTAATTTTATCATTAGACCAGAGTAATTTAATTTACTAAACTTTTGCCAGTTATTGCCGATTATTTCCGGTTTTTACCGGTTTTTTCCACTGTCCTGGCAAAAATACTTTTTGCCATGGCAAAAACCCAACCCTGATCAGAATGGCTTAATGTATTGTTAAAATTCTTTGATAGTTCCATTATTCTGCTTTTCTGAGAACTAACTGCCATTATGAAATTCCGAGAACCCTTAATTGGGGTCTTAAAGACTGATGGGGTATAGAAATATGAGCATTTACCGATATACTTGTCACGTTTGACTTAATGGCATGCAAAACAATGCTGACAAGGTTCTGTTATTGTCGCCGACCTGTAAATGTAATGTCCTACAAGTGTGTAGTATTGTTACAAACAGGTTGCCGACTGTGTGCATTTCACTTCTGCCACAGTGTAACACTTGAGCAGCTTCTGTCTGTAGGCTGAAACGCAGTAAGGTGTTTTATTCTACTGAACTCAAGACTCATTTTGAATTACCATTTGTGTGATTTCAGCGTCAGTTTCTGCACCAGTTGCAACTGAATCATTGTCAACCGCCGTCATTGTCGTCATCGCTGTTGCAGTATCTCTAGCAATACTTGCAAGCGTCATTGCAGGACTGCTTTATCGACGCAGACGGCACCAGAGAAATCCTCCTAGTGAGTTTATATCAGTTTGCTTTCTTTATATTTATTGCTTTCTCAACTGTCCATGTAGCTGTGAATGATGAATGTTGTCTATTTACTGGATTTTTTGTTAGATGGCACAAAAAATCTGGATCTTTATTTTTTGAATTGGGTTATGTTGACATTGACTACTACAACTTCCTGCCTTTGACCTGTGATTGTTGATGGCTCATCCTCCCTGCTGCCCAAAGTTCGATTTGTCTTCCGCCAGTTCACCTCAAGCCCTAGAGATGTGGCTTCTGATGAAATTGTCTCAAGTGCAGGTACAAGGAGTTGAAGTAGCTCGGCAAGAACAGCCCGACGTCATCAGCAAAGTCAAAATCTGAAAATGACTGTTGACCAAATGACACTCCATTCATGCCTTTGCCAACAGTTCTTTGCAGCAATCAGTCCATGCCCATGGCAGAAGAGTCTGGTGCCAGCACACACCCTTGGTGAACTGCAGATTCAATTGTGATCCAAGCACTCAGATTGGGATGCACGAACACAGCTGACATGACCGTGCATGTCAGCAGCATTCTGATGACAGCAACAATTGCATAGACTGCATTCTGACTGACAGACATGTAACCGTTTGCATGAAACAGCAGCAGAACTGAGCTTGAACATTGGTTCTGTGGAGAGCAATTAAAATTTCAAAGTGTCTGCATGATGGAAATTGATCACATCTGCAGCATAAGGGTGTCATACTGCAGCACGGTAACGATCTGCCACATTAAGCTCTTAAGACCGTGGAGAAAGTTGCTAGAATTAGCTGGGAATTGCTGTCACACCCTACACACAGTCAAGACTTTGTGAAAATCAAGACGTTCAGCAGCACGCGTTCTGAACTTCTTCAGCATCACTGACACAGATTTCTATGCCACGGACGTCATGACGACTCGTGAAATGCTGGGAACGTTGTGTCAACTTGCCAAGAGACATTCTATTGAAAAGTGGTAAAAACGTTTTCCTGCTGGCAACCGTTGTCTTTTTAAAAGAAATAGTCCTGGAACTTATTGAACGCCCCTCGTAAATAAGACTTACTTATTGGAATCCTGCTTCGGCAGTTTCAGTTGAACCAGTTAATTTTTAACAGGTTTTTATGCAGTTGTATTTGCGGCACTTGTTTTTTATGGTGTAAGTGTTGAAACGTCTGTTGTCAGTGATTTGACATTGTTACTTCACTACCCGACTTGGCCTCCAATGTGTTAATAACACATTTCCTGCAATCTATACAGTGTGAGTCAAAAAAAATCCCCCCCTACGGTTTTCTGAAATTTTTTCCCAAACGGTTGGGAATTTTTAATCAATTTTTTACACACCTATTATACTATCATTTCTACACTAGGTTACAAATTTTTAGTCAAATATCTCCAACTTTGACAAAGTTATGCCATACTAAGCGTGACCACCTAGCGAATTTTTACATTTCACTAGAACATTAACTTCTAAATTTGCTTGCAAATGACGTCATTGTTGACGTCATGTCATATCCCACATGTTTGTTGACATTATAAAAGTGTTTATTTTATAGTTACTTCCCACAGAAAACGATCAACAAAGCTATCAACGACTTACGCAAACGTGTCGACGCATGCGTTTCGGCCGATTTTTAACATTTTGAGCATATAATGTGAACTGGGTAGTCGCGCTTAATATGGCATAACTTCGTCAAAATCGGGGATAATTGAATAAAAATTTGTAATCTAGCATACATAGGAACGTAGAATAGGTGTGTAAAAAATCGATTAAAAATTCTCAACCATTTGTGAAAAAAATGAAAAATGTCAGGACCCCTCGGGGGGGGGGGATTTTTTTGACTCACACTGTACACTTGGTTAATAGACAAGAAAGTGGTAGTGTGCCTGTTTGGAGTAGGCTTCTGAATATTGGCTGTAAACATTTCCACATAGGTTGACTGGTTTATTGCAGATTCTGCATCCAGTGGGTATGTGCACTGCTGCTTATTACTGTGTACATGTCAAGATACCATTATTTGTTGTTTGTTCTTTATAGCAACAGAAGAGACACCAATGGCACAGCCTTCTGAACCAGATGCTGCCAATGTGGAAGATACTTACACTGCTAATACAGCCTTGATGTCGGTTAATTCTCAGTAACTGTACTGTAACAGGGTAAAGCTTTTTTACATGCTTCTTTGTTGAAGTTTAATTAAGCTTGACATGGCATCACTTCACTGATGCAATTTCATGACGTTGTTGTTGGTGTGCATTTCTACTGGCCTGTTGGTTGTTAAGTTGGCATTTTGTAATAGTATTCGTGTGAGCAAAATTCAAAGGAGTTATAACAGCAGTGTATATTTTGTAATTGAATATACTGCTTTATATTTCTGACAGCATACATCTATATGTTGATGAGTTATTACTAATTCACTGTTAATTATTTCAATGTGAAATCCATATGAGCTAAGTGAATGATACTGAGGCTAGGCCTATACACAGTTGTGGCATTCACTTCAACGTTAACTTCAGTATTTACAACAGTCACGAATTGTGTTTGTATTCATGGCTTGTTTGTGTAGGTTCAATTGTATATAAGTTTTACTCGTTTCTTATCAGTCACTCAGCCATGTGAGTGTAGTTAGTATATCGCACCGGGTCAACTCATTGCCTCTGGTCATCTCGTTGCATAATACCTGTTTCAGGTATTATGATTACATATCCATGATACATGTTGTGCTTTCTGATCTTTTTTTTGTTATACAATAACTGCATTTTAGTTTCTTCTCGATTGCTGTCTACTATTAGTGTATCCAAGTTTCTTTCACACACACGTCCATAGCTACATGACAAAAGAAATACAATAGACCTAAAGAGAGATAAAAGAAATGAAAACTATTACATGTCTATATAGTTAAAAAAAACATCATACGATCTTGTTACATGACCTACGACACTGATTTGCAAAGAGAACATGTTAGTTATGAACAACAGTGTCCAACGTAGGCAGCGACAGATCAAGAAATACAACAGTCTTACTGTCACGTCACGTTTTCTTTATGTATTAATTATACACTGGCTTAAGTTTGCTGTAAGTAGTGGCAGAAAATACTTCTGTAATGCCGTATCATACACACACGGGCAGAAAGTGTTAAATAAAAAGTCGATGTCCTGAATAGCGATGAAATCTACTGATTAACACATTACTATGAACAAGTATGTTCTTTATCTCTCCTCAGTCCTCACATGTCATCATCATTGTTCAACATATGCCCGAGTTAACGGAACTGACACAAAGTTGAGCTCACAGTTATTTGTAGCAAAACAAGGAACATCGTCTGTGATATGCTTATCCCTAATCATTGGCTTAAAAATCATGCAAGCAATAAGTGGTCAGTTGTGCATTTTGTACGAGCAGTGATCTCTGAAAAGCAATGGTGTGTTTGAGTACATTCTGTAGTAAAGTTTTCACTGTTTGGCGTGTACTGGTGAAAGAACTGGCAGCCCTGCAGCATGTTGCTTGCAGTGTGCCAGTTTATTGTCACAGCGCTTGGCATGTATTTTCACGTTTCAGGGGGTGTGCACTGTGCACGTAAGTGTCCTTCGCAGTCACCGTGCCTTTGTGTTTATGTGGTTGTGAAAAGCATCTACCTACCAATTGTTACTGCTGTTGCTTCTATTTTTGCAGACTTTTTGTGTAAATTATTCGATGAATGTTAGTTATTTTTAGTCTGCTGATCAAGTTTGTGCTTCTGTATTCCGGCGTAACAAAACTCCAGTGTGATGTTCAAAAGCATGCGCTCAACGTTTAAGTAATTCAGTGTCAGTGTTATTATGTCAGTGTATTTAAGGTTTTGCGCCAAGAATAGCACTTTTACGGTCAAAAGTTATAACTACATTAAGTAGCTGTGCCAGTTGCTAAAGTAATAATTAATATTTCTAGACTTGACAAATTTGCCATTTGCATGCTATTTCATTCCACTTTACCAGTTCACTTGAATAGATATATTTTTTAATCTCCACAAAGACTGCTTGTACTTGAATGCTGACTAATTTATACCCGACCGTGTCCGATGTATTTATGACTTGGTAGTGTCGTGCCATCTGTGTGTTGAATTATGGGGCCAATTCTCAAACGCCGACTGATTGCTGCCAAACACACGAGGATCAAGAATTTATCTCTTTCCACTAGTAGACAGTGCGTGCCAGAAAAGTTTTGAACTTCCGGTTTTTCATACATATTGTATTTGTATTGCTTTGATGATTTTTTTGTTATTAATGTCTTGAATGAGTTCGCATATGATGTCTCGACTGCGTGCTTGACTGATGTTGATGGTTTCTGGCAGACTGTTGATCTGAAGACTAGTCAACTTATGTTTAGTTAGTGAGGCAGGTCTCAGCCATGATATGGTAGAGCACCTTGCTTAGCAGATTCTGCTCAATGTCCCATGTCAGTTTGTCGTTACAGCTGACAATCAACTACGAATGTGTGTATGTATTACTGTCTGTGTTGTTCAGAACGTCTTTAGAATGATGCTAAATAGTTGATGCAGCTGCACTGATTTGTTATATTAATGCTATGCCATCTGCATTGTGCACGTTGTTAGATACTAACAGACTGCAGCTTTATTAAAATGTTTCAAGAATGTTATCGTTAATTTATTGCTACAATTCTGGCGTTCAGTGCGTCAGTTAATGTGGTCCTAGATTTTGTTCTGTTTAACGACGTCGATGTGAATGCCGTTTGGTACATGGTTTGTTATTTTGAGGGTCTGCAGTTGCCACCGAAGGCATATTCACAATCTTTGGCCAGCGACTGTTCTACTTTAAATTTTAACCTATGCATTCCTTAGTTCCAGGGATATTAACAAGGACTAATGCTAAATGTTGTCTTAGCCTGACCTCAAGCCCAGTATTATACATTGTGTTCAAAAAAAACACCCACTCACATTTTCTTTCATATCTCCATGAATGATGTGTGGATTTAAACAAAAATTGCAGTGAATATACCCAAGGGAAGGTAGATTCTGACAATGTGGAAATTAGATATTCATTGCGGCCGATGACGTAATTATGACGTCATAATTTGTCTGGCTAAAGTTGGAGCGAGTTTACAGCATGCAATAAATAAGCGGTGAGCCCAGGATATCATTTTTCGAGTACAGGGTACTTAATGGGTGCATAGACGCGGTCGTATTGTGTGTTACGTGGTGAAATTTAAGACAATTTAACATTAAACAACTTTTCATTCATAAACCAGATTAAGTTCGATCACCACTGACGCGAGATAATGTTACAGCAACTGAATGTCGTAGCCTAGGTGACTCATGCGAACAAATCCACACTTGTGTTAAACAGAAAGGTGCATATTTTGAGCACAAGTTATTCACCAGTGACTAAGTAATATTCTTGTTGCCGTATGTTAAATAGCAGATTATTAACAATTATCAGTCGTTGAATTATGCTGTAATATAAGTCTGTGTTCTGTCTGTAGGTCCTTATTTACAAACGTTTACAAATGTGACGTCATAATGACGTCATCGGCCGCAATGAATATCTAATTTCTACATTGTCAGAATCTGCCGTTCATTAGGTATATTCGCTGCGATTTTTGTTTAAATCTACGCATCACTCATGGAGATATGAAAGAAAATATGAGTGGGTGTTTTTTTCTGAACACAGTGTAGTTCGCCGGTATGACAGAGATGGAAAAGTGATGTCGTTGCAGGTGTAATTCATGGAGACGACAACAAATGCACTTATAGCAATATCATCTGTAGACCTATGGTTCTAACACTGATGGTTTAGGCTACACTTGAAATTTTTACAGAAAATAATCAAGTTCAAAAGAACGTGTAGTAATTGGTGGGGACGTTAACAAGGAACTCAAGGCTAGGCTAGGACCAAGAGTCCTTAAGGACAACCAAGGCCAATGACATCATTGCCTAGTTCTATGGACTAGAGTAATGTTTGTTATTTTTTAAAGTAAAAGCCAGATAAGTTCTTCGTGGGAAACCCATC
>Ga0056114_1001786_pt1 | contig 10254 bp, 6 predicted proteins | sample WorMetHERISLAND1_FD_77005 | JGI IMG/M metagenome (GOLD analysis project Ga0056114, IMG submission 77005) | Marine gutless worms symbiont microbial communities from Max Planck institute for Marine Microbiology, Germany - Olavius loisae HERON... ... | reverse complement strand
TGTGCCAGACCGGGTTAAGCCGTCATTTGTAATTTTTGACATCCGGGCACTCTGACGCTCAGGACTGAGCGTCAGAGTGCCCGGATGTCAAAAATTACAAATGACGGCTTAACCCGGTCTGGCTCATGATGCTTTATAGCTGTACCCATATGGCAACAGTAGGCTTTAAAGGGTTAAATTAACTCGCACTGGCCTGAACTGTACCTGCCGATTTTACAGATCCACAAGCTCGCGTCTGACCCTAACCGACCCACAACGCGTGATAAACAATATCTTGTTAATGTTTACACGTGGCTAACACTCTGTGTTGCTGCATAGAGTGTGAATGAATTGTGGACAACTGTGTGCAGTGCTGTCTAGGGCCTCGGCTATATGCAAATGACTCCCTCTCACTGTCACTTCTGCACCACTCAAACATCTTGCTATATGTCTTGTGATAAATACAGCTGCTACTTCCATACAAGCCTTATTTTGTTACGATGTTTGAGGTTTTTGTGGCTATAATGCTGTTCCAGTTTATGAATCACAGTATGTATTCATTATCCTCAGGGATATTTCAGAATCAAAAACAGTAACTATAATTTAAACTGTTTTAGTTACGCTACATTTTCAAATTAACCAAGTGCCACTGAAGACTAAGCAAAAGCTATGTAAAACAGTTTTATTTTGCATCACTGATGTTTTTTGATAAGTGGCACGTGTAGAAATGCCATGAGGAGTCGACAGTTATCAGACATAGTATATTAAAAATAGTTGTTTCTTTGTAAACAAATTTTTGCAGAATTAATTGCTTACATGGTACATTGTCACGATAGGACTTTATTATGATGGGCAAGACTTAATCTGTCTACAGCAAAGAAGAAAGGTAATTGGAGCTTAAAAGCAGCTATTACAGAACTGAATGAAACTGAAACTTAATACTTTATTGAAAATTAATGAGCTGTGAAATTGTGGCTGTGAAGGGTGCACGAGCGTGCCGACTGATCGAGTAAACTTCAATGATGTTGACGGTGACGTCCAGAGTGTGCGCACGATGTCCTGTAGCGACAAAATTATGCGGTGGAATGTTCTTGGATTGCAGGGCAGCTTGCTGAGCCAGTATCTGGAGCCTGTCTACTTAAGCAGCATCACCATTGGTCTGTTGTGACTAACAGTTATTTCGTAACTCTTTCTTCGCTGCAAGACAAAATTTATTGTTCTCGACAACTTTAAGTAAGTAAGTAAGTCGGAGTTTTATATGTGGCACCATGCTCACTGTATTAGCCACAGCAGCACCGGTCAGTGTTGCTGAAGTATTGCTACAGTTACTGCTGGAACAGGTACGTCTTCAATTTGTGCCGAAACCTGTGTAATGTCGTGGTCATCGATCAAGTTTGTTGCAAGGGATTATGTTTTCATTTTCTACGTTTGTCTTTTTGTGGGTCAGGTAACTCAGAAAGTTCTCGCTGGATTTCTACAGAGCGACCATAGAGATTTAGTATAATGTTGCGAGCTCTCCAGCTTGGAATTTCGTGACATCTGCAAACTCTGTGCTGTAACTGTTTGACTTCTTGATTGCATTGATATGAAATGACAACGCAAGTGAGCCAGGCGATGAGTATCAACGGTTGATCCCAGCCTCCAGCCAGCCTACCAAAGCCCAGCACAACATCTGCTATGCCTACGCTCAGACCATTTCACCTAGAGCTACTAAATATGGCACAGTGATAAATTTTATTAGTCAGTTTCACCCCCACGCTTAAACAGTTGTATTGCTGATTACCGTAAAACTTCGAATATAATACGCCATCGATATAATACGCACCCCCAATCTTATACTTTTGTCACAGTGTAAAAATCTGTAGACCTATGTATAATACGCAGCCCTATATAAGCATTCAACAGGTCAGTATATCTGCCAAAAACGGCGACGAGCGTACGTGATTGTAAGCTGCTGTCCGGAAGTCGTCTGGCAAATGGCCTTGGTCGCTGGGTCCAGCACCGTGACGGTAGCGAAGTGACGTCATATCGCTCATGGATGCACTGGCGCATGGCCTTGAACGACCGCACCGTGCCTTCAGTCACTGTGTGACGTTCAGTTTACACGTCTCCCATCTCCGTCTATCATGGCTGTGGCGGCCGGACACGGGACGAGGAGAGGAGGGCATACTGGGCCAGTCAAATGCTGCAAGCAGTAACATGAACTAAAGGGACTGAGCTTCCTGGTCCACCGTAGGCCTATTCATTTATTCATTATTACGTCGAAGCAGCACCACCAGGCACCGGTATTTCGATCGGTGATTTTACTGTTTTCAGCAGTTGTTCAAACTGAAATAAAACTACAGAAAAATTTAGATCTATGTATAATACGTGCCCCTGACTTTCCAGGCAATTTAATGGTAAAAAAGTGCGTATTATATTCGAAGTTTTACGGTAAAATGTCTATTTGTCATGATGTAGGTGACAATTTTGACCTTGGACACTTGTCAAGGGCATTCTGTTGCCGAGTGACGGAGACATTGAGTCGTGAGCTGCCTGACGGCTACTCGCTGCGTCATCCTTTCATTGGCCGCGTGTCTGTGTCCGAACCACGCATGAAACTTGTCAGCCCGTCTCGCAACCTCAGTATCAACTGGTGTGCCGATGACAAGCTGCCCGAAGTGCTCGATGGAAACACTGGAAGAAGTGTCGACGAGTAAGTCCGGATCTGACTGAAGGCTCAGTAGATCTGTATGATGGTTGTCACGTGTCGTCTATGAAGGCAGTGTAGAAGAGACTCAAGTCACTGTCTCTTAGTACAGCAACTGACACTGATGTTGAAGAGCTGTTGTAATGGAAACTTATGTCCTTTACAACGGAGTTAGCTACCTTTTGATGAAAGTTCCCATGAGAGATTTCCTTGACTAGCGACAATCAGTGTTCCACTGGTACAGAAATATATAAACGTTCAGAATATTGTCATTTCTGCACAACTCAGTCCAGTTTTAGTGGGAGACTGTGGGGATGTTCAAGCTCTTGGGCCATTGCTGCTGGGTGTACCAATAAGTAGGCTTCCATCGGGTGTTTGCAGTGTTAATTGTCTGGTTTCTTTATCATTCTTTTATAGTTATTATAGTCATTTTACAAGTCTGTGAGTTTAGTAATTCACAGGTGACCGATGCATTTGCGTACAACGAATCTGATGTGTTGTTTTAACAATGAATGCATAACAACTTGAAGAATGGTTTTCATTATTGAATGTGTTTGTCCTGCTATTTTGTAACGTTTTGACTGACAAAAATAATAATTTCACATAGCAGCAACAGTTTAACCCTTTGACGTCCACTGTTGCCATATGGGTACAGCTATAAAGCATCCTGTGCCAGACCGGGTTAAGCCATCATTTGTAATTTTTGACATTCGGCACTCTGACGCTCATGGTACAGGATGCTTTATAGCTGTACCCATTAACAGTGGGCATCGAAGAGTTAATTCTGTATGTGCTCTAAGCACATTGTTTTTGTAGTGTTACAAAGAATGTTTGGAATGTCCATCACTGGCATGAATGCAGATCTCAGCATAGTTTATGCATGCAGCTGAACTGCAGTTGTGGTGATGGTGTAATCCACCATAGTCCACTCAGTCAACAGTCACCACTTTAGGCTTGACGTATATGTATATGTGGCACATCTGTTCTGTTAACCAGCTGGGTTTAGGTCTGGTGAGTTAGGTGGAGGTGTACAACAGAGCAGCTCAGCCATGTCTCAAGCCTTGTATGCTTATGTGTTCTTCAGTCGACAGACCATTTACCAGAAATATTACTTGAGTACAGTCTCACGATGTTAGCTGCCAGTGACCTTGATGCTGCTGTTGAGAAGGCAGACGTGGTGCTTTCGAGTGTCGACACTGACTGTCACTGTTATTTAATCACCAAAAGTGCAAGAAAACAATACTTACTTACTAGCCGTGATGATATTAGTAACATCATCACAAAGTTAAGATATCACACAGTTACTAGTCGTAGAATCTGCATTTGTTTTTTTTTGTTTTGAAGCTTCGTTTCCCAATTTTTGTGCAAACAGGTCTCCGGTGATGTGGAGAATTTCTGCAATGTCTATGAAACTCAATCTTCTATGATTTCTCAGACATGTTGTACATTACCGTAACAACAGTGTGTCGTTACGGTACCAGTAACAAAATATCAACAGTTTTCACTGAACTGCAAATGTGAAATGATTCTGTAATTCTATCATTTTAGTTCTTTATTTATTATTTTTTTCGTAGGTCGCCATTTAGAACCGGTGAATTGCGTGCCAGTCGTCTCTCAAAGGCTGGGTTCGACTTTCGCTTTCAGAAGTTGGCAAACGAGACCGGCAACTTGCATCTGGTAGAGAACATGGCGACATACGCCGACAAAAAGCGTGCTGCCGCGGAGCACTTCACCGCAAGAACTCGCCTGCTTGACTACTTGAAGACGACACAGTACGGCGAGTGGATTGCACGACCCACCGAACTTGAAGCCTTTTCCACCGAGACTCGGTGAACTGTTGTCCATGAGCCATTTCTGTACATTCTTGTGTTTTTGGTTTAAAAATGCAGTTCGCTCTTAACAACTTTGAACAAAGCCGTTCGTGGTTGGTGTGTTGCATGCTGGTACAGTTTACTGATGTTGATTGCTGCAGCGGCTTGGCTGTGTGTTCCTGATATTAATGACTTCATTGGTTTCAATGTCAGCTATCGTGAATGAAGCTGTACGGCATTAATGTCCCCACTGGCACCGTTAATGTAACGACCCTTTTGTGGAACAGTATAGTTCACACAATAAATGTTTGTTTTACTTTGTTGATTGCAAGATTTGGATGGAAATTTGTATTAACAAATGTACCACATCAGTAGTCATTATTTTATTTTGAATACTTAAACATAGTTGTAAAAAATGTCGACCAGGAAGATGCACTTTACACATCTGGTATTTCAGTTGATGTTGTGGTGACTGCTGTAAATTTGTTATCTGCCATTATCCAATAGGATGCAGAGTGCAGTTGATTTTAGTTGTGGAGTTGATATGTTTTGTCAACACTCATTGGTTGCAGATTGACATTCAATAAGATTTTGCCTATAAGATGCAGAGCAACCTTTTAAGTCTACTGAGCAGGAAATAATAACTTCCTTATCACAAGTGGTTAAGAAGTGTTAAAGACACTGTGTTGGCAACTGGCAGTCAGATATGACCATCGACTGCCATGACTGTAGTATGCAGAAATAGTCCCTGTTCACTGTGTGGACAATTAGCCAGTGACATTGGTCATATCAGCACATCTGTCGACTGATTTCACACCTGCTGATTGACATTGTGGCAGCTTTATTTAGTGCTTTCCACCTTGAGTTGCATTCATCAGCATGACACTTCACAAATGCTTCTATTGATTGATGTTGTTGCCATGGAACAATTGACAACTAAGCCACTTTGTAAACAAGCTGCAGCATAATATATTTTGTAGAGGGCCTTATGTAGCCAAATATGAGCTGCAGTACTTTCACTTTGTATGTTTTACAAGACTGGCAACAACAGGTAAAATGAGTAGCATACACTGACTGTTGATGATGAAAAAACACTGCAATTTTTTGTCTGCACAAGATGCAACCTACTCCTGAAACCTGCAGTTTTGTGACAAATTAATGCATGTTATAGGCAAGATTTTGTGGAATTTGAGCTGATTTTTGTTACCAGTAAGAAAATGTCCTGCATTTTAGCTGACGATAAAATCAAATTTGTGATAAGTTGATGTAAAGCGTGTTCAGTGTTTATGCGCACAGTTTACATGTCTTCAGTGTAGTCGAAACTGATTGTTTTGTTACAAAAGTGCCGCAGTGTTTGTCGTTATGTGCTCATTGGGGCTTCACTGTTGTATATATGTTACATCAATTTGACTGGTTACTTTTAGTCGAGTTGGTTTATGTTTTTGCTGCCACTTTTGTGATTTTTTAAAAATCTTTTGAGGAGCGGGATTATTTGTAAAATGTGGATGAATGTAGTTGTGACGTTATGGGAAGATTGCACTTTGGGATGTGCACTTTATTTTGGGGCGAGCAGTGAACAGTATCCAAAACATACAAAAATACTAATAACATTGTAAACTAATTCAATGTTATATTCCTTTGATCAGAAGTTACATTTGTTCCCAGCAGCTTAATGTGTTTGCAGTCATCACAGTTTAAAACATTGTTGTTGATGACGTGTCATTTACAAACAAGCGAAATTCTGTTCTGGAGTGTGAACTATGTGCGTAAATTCAAGATATAATTCTTTGCATTTTGCATAGCTGCTACTATAAATAGCCACTCATGGACATCTTTGACTCTCTTACTTATTTAGTTTATTGGAGTCAGTTACGCTGTATGTGTGACATTCAACAGTGTTAAAAATATTAATTCTTTACTTCTATGAAGAAATAACGTTGTGCAATGTTTGTTCCCTCTCTCCGCCCTGCTCCTTGTATGGCTCCCTCCTCCTGTATGTTGTTACAATTCATCCAGCTTGTCTGTATGTTTTGAAGTGTATCTGGCTGTGGTCGGTGTATGGTATTCTAATGCTTGAGACGGTTCACTGGGTGATGAAGTGAATGATGCTTCATCCCAAACACATAATCTCTTTTTATACACACCATTGGCCTTACTAATAAACTTTAAAGTTCCTTAGGCATGATATAGCCGCTACTTACGTGTTTAAAATGCCATTAAACCCTAACCATCCTATGAAGACTGGTAGTCTTAAGCCTATGACACATCAGAAAGTTTTTTGCGAAAGTCACTTGTGCAAGTGACTTTCGCAAGTGCACAGTGACACTTGAAAGTCGAAACACGAAAGTTGCAGTGTAACAGTGGCGTTTCATGGGTGCTACTGCATTTTGAATGTAGGTTGATGGAACGTTCTTGGACTGCAGGGCTTAACAGCAACTTAACAGCAACAGCAATGTTTTGTGTGATTTTTAATGTTCAGTTATTAAGCCTATGACACATCAGAAAGTTTCTTGCGAAAGTCACTTGTGCAAGTAACTTTCACAAGAAAACATGCACAAATGACTTTCACAAGTGCAGCATGACACACTTGAAAGTTGAAACACGAAAGTTGCAGGTTAAAAGTGGCGTTTCATGGTGCTACTGTATTTTGAATGTCGATTTAACTTAACAACAATAACAACTTTTTTGTGATTTTTAATGTAAATTCCTACTTCAGTTGTTATGCACAGTATTACGACAATGAAACTTCGGTCAATAACATCATGTGTTTCTGACTGGCCAATCAAAGAATTGATTTCAGGAACAGAACTAGTTCTATTTTTGAAAGTTTCGCAAGTAAAAACTTGCGCAAGCATGTATGCCACATTTTTTTCGAAAGTGACTTTCAAAATAAAACTTTCAGATGTGTCATAGGCTTTATGCACAGTATTATGACCATAAATCTCCGGTCAATAACGTCCTGTGTTTCTGACTGGCCAATCACAGCTCACCGTATGCGAAAGAAAACTTTCAGGAATAGAACTTGTTCTATTTCTGAAAGTTGACTTTCGTAAGTCAAAACTTGCGCAAGTGTGTATGCCACATCTGAAAGTTTTCTTTCATGAGTGGCTTTCGAAAGTGGCTTTCAAAAGAAAACTTTCAGATGTGTCATAGGCTTTAGAGTGCTATTGACTTGAATGGTCAGATAACATAAGATTCCACTTCATTCGTTTTAAAATCCAAACGTTGATAACACACGGGTTTACTTTGAGAAAATAAGTAGCATTGTACAAGATGGCAGAGGCGCCAGTTGGTGTCTGTGCATTACTTTCATTATGTCGGCATTGACAGACTTTATCCGAACCTCAACACAATGCACTTTCCTTATTTGTTGTTGTGCGTTTGATTCTTTTGAGGCAAAGCATTGTCGTGCACGAACAGAAGTAGACGTGCTAGTAGTGACTGTTCTTTTGTTCTGGGTTATTCCGAATGGTCTGATGTCCGGGAAATGTCGGACGTTATGCTGTGTTAAATTGCATGTCGCCGAGTTTGCCTTCACTCTGTGATGCCGAGTTACTGCAGTTCTTGTGTTTGTGACAAGCTGCGTTGTTGTTGTTTCTACTCACTGTCATCAGAAGTACAGTTGACTGTGAACCCTTTGAGGCCCACAGTGTTGCCATACGGATACAGCTATAAAGCATCCTGAGTGTACCAGGACTGAGCGCCAGAGTGCCCGGATGTCAAAAATTACAAATGACGGCTTAATCCGGTCTGGCACAGGATGCTTTATAGCTGTATCCGTATGGCAACACTGTGGGCCTCAAAGGGTTACTGGCTACGTTTCGACACAGTCTGTGTAGCAACAGTTGCTGTCAACCTTCGTTGACTACAACCATGTGACAGTACTGGCTGCCAGCATTTTTTTGGCTGATTGGTGTATATATGTTATTCTATGCAACCACTGTTCATGTCCTGTAATGGTTGAGCATATTGCACTGACTACATAGGAAAATCATCAGTGAAGAACCCTAGTCACAGTGCAGCCTGTGTGGTGGCTGTATGAAACTTTCATTGCAGTCCTGTATAATAGCCAATGCTGAGGCTCAGTGGTGTACAGGTGTAGTGGTTGTTATGCATGCTGGCATTCGGACCCAGGATTCCTGGGTTTACGATACGATACGATACGATACGATAGAAGAGATTAACGTGAACTGAAAAGCTGAGTGTGATCAGCTTAATCTAGCACCAGAAACTAAAACAAAAAAACGCCAGTGCCCACTTAGTACATGCCACTATTCTACTGGGTAGCAATCCTTGGACAAGTTGTTCACTCACATTGCCTGCCCAGTCTTCTCAGCTCCAAGAAACTGGTGTACAAAAGGGACTTTTTGAACTGGATCGATTTAATGGCATAACTTAGTGCCTTAGATTACGCAACATGGCTGTGTAGCTAAGAGCTTTCGAATGCACTATAAAATAATTAATTTGAATTTGAATTTTTAAGTTCTAGAAGTGACATGGCAACTTGCTGTTCTCAGGAAAAATGACCACTGAGATAGCATTCATATAGGAATAAGATTAAAAGTGCTGCAAAGATATGTGAAGTTAAGCGACACGAATACTTTTTACGCGCGACAGGATATATGCTACATCGCATATATGCTATCGCTCGTCCGTCTTCCATAACATTCATCCTAAACGTATAATCTCTTTTGTACACGCCATTGGCCTTACTAACAAACTTTAAACTTCCTCCGGCATGATATAGCCGCTACTTGCGTGCTTAAAATGCCGTTAAACCCTAACCATTCATCCATCCATCCGTCAGACGGGTGGATCATACAAAAACGGTTGAAGTTAGGATTATGAAATTTTCACTGTCCCTCTAGTTTTTGCGGGGTAAGTTTCATCCATGTGAATATCTCGAAAAAGGTAGCAGATACGGCATTAAGTTACAGTTAATGACTGATGGGAAGTCACATATGGGCTTTCAGTTGACACCAGGATCGATGACCTTGGATGACCTTGAACTGCTCTGTAAGGTCAAATTCTCTTGGAATTTCGCGACATTTCTTGTGTTTCGGAGGCAATAACGGCTAAACGAATGAAGATAGGCCCGTATTGTCAGCGACAGAATTGTAGCCCACTAAATGTACTTTTTTTTAGCTATGTATAGACTGCGTTGATATCGCAAGCGTTCCTCAGCTAGGGCGGGGGGGGGCATCAAACAATGGTGAGATAGCAAAAACAAGTCCTCATACACACACGGCTGTCGCGCGCTTACCTGGCGTTAGCCTGGCTTTCTTGTTGATGAAAGGAACGTCATTCTTGTGAAAAAGTTGCCAAGGAAATTAAGAGTTACTTAGGAAACCTAACTCCATAACTACTGAGAAAACTGCGTTGATTAGCATTCGTCAGTGCAGCTGAAAACTTGGAAAAATTTACCTGCCAACGGGAGGAGGTTTTAACTTTGGTCTTCATTTCTCTGGTGCGCCATTGCAATTTTCTACTAATTAATTATAAGTGACAGTGTTGGCAGGGGCGTCTACACAATATAAACGATGGAGCAAATGCACCATGGAAAAAGTAAGGGGAAGGTTTTTGCTGCCTTTTTACAGGAATTTAGGGGAGATAATATAAGTTTATTGTAGCGTTAATTTCCTCTGCAAATTAATTATTTTTACCGCGCGATGCACTTTAGTGCAAAGCGCGGTATTGCGATCGCATGTCGTCTGTCTGTCTGTCTGTCTGTCTGTCTGTCTGTAACGTTGGTGAATTGTGATCACATAGGTTGGA
>Ga0056114_1001785_pt1 | contig 10254 bp, 5 predicted proteins | sample WorMetHERISLAND1_FD_77005 | JGI IMG/M metagenome (GOLD analysis project Ga0056114, IMG submission 77005) | Marine gutless worms symbiont microbial communities from Max Planck institute for Marine Microbiology, Germany - Olavius loisae HERON... ... | reverse complement strand
GACAGACAGACAGACAGACGACATGCGATGGCAATACCGCGCTTTGCACTAAAGTGCATCGCGCGGTAAAGAGCTGGTCCGTGAAATGTACCGCCACGTTCAGCAACGCTTCCGTACGCTTCCTCGTCATATTCCACGTAGTTGTACTTCTCGTCCTCAGGACAGTATGTCAGTAAGTAACGTAACTTTAAGTACACATAGCCTGGTAACTGACTGTCGATAATCTCAACTATCTGAACGTAGTCCTTCAACTCAGCTGGTAACTGTGTTGGCTTTGGATGTCCTCGTGGTATTGCCAGCTGAGTGCACTTGTAAAACATCACGTCGATATCACCAACACACGGTAACATCGGTTCAATGTAGAATTCAGCAACACTTCCTGTTATCAGCGGAATGCGATCTGCCTCTACATCGTACTATGACTCAGCGTGTTTACTGCTACATTCTGACTGGTTACGCTCTATAACACATCGTTCCGCGCACAGACAGTTATTATGCGACCCTCTTAGTTGACAGCATTAAGCGTTGCACCATGTCCGTTTGTCGGTCTGTCAGTCTGTCCGTCCGTTCATCCCGTGCCTCCTATTTTCTCCAAGTAATAAAGCAGTAGAAACTTCTAATTTAGTGTAAATATAGCGTTGGCAAGAGTAACTAGGTCGAGGAAATTCGAATTCTGAAGGTCAAAGGTCAAGGTCACTAGCGACGAAAAATCTAAAAGTCGTTTTTCGTCAAACATGGATCCGTAGATCCATTTACGTCAAACCAAGAACAAAATGATCAGCAGCTGGCAGACCATTCTACACATATCGTCGCGAGCTCAAATACTCCGTTTTGGTGATATTTGTCCGTCTGTTTGTCTGTCACAATCGTCACATAGCTTTCGTCACATACACTCAATATTGGAACGTGGTAAAAGTTTATATTTTTCCTGGAATTTACCCATTACGCTAGTGAATGCTGGTTTAATACTAAGACCAAAAGGTCATAGGTCAAGGTCACTGGGTGCGAAAGTGTAAAAATTGTTTTTCGCGCATATCTTTGCCAAATGTGGTTCGAAAATTTACTCCAAAGCAAGATCAAAATGAGCAGAGGCCAATTTTTACACGTATCTCCGAATATATTTCACCAGCGAAAATGCTTCGTGTTTGTGATATTTTTCTGTCTGTCTGTCTGTCACAAGCATCGCATACGTTTTGTTCACTCTATATTGGAAATGATGGAAAGTGCCGCCCTCTCTAGGGGTCGCATTAAGTGCTGCACCACGTTCGTCTGTATGTCCGTCTGTCCTACCGTCCCGTGCCCACAATTTTCTCGAAACAGAAAAACCATAGAGACTTCCAATTTAGTGGTGATATGACCCTAATACCAATTTGGGAGCAATCTGAGTTCTAATGGTCACAGGTCAAGGTCACTGGGAACGAGAATGCAAAAAATCGTTTTTCGCGCATATCTTTGTCAAAAGTGGATCGATTTACGTCAAACCAAGATAATAAATGATAAATGGCTTATTCTATACACATGATATAGTCTAAAAACATTTTATGAGCAGAAATGCTTCGTTTTTTGGCGACCGCGCTACACTGTTGTATCCGTTTGTCTGCCGTCTGTCTGTCTGTAACGTATGTATTGTGGCTAAACGGTGCGTATTACCGAAAAGCTGTCTGAAGACGCAAATAAAAGATGGGAATCGAATGGTCACGTGACCGATGACGTCACGTGACCCTGGCAGGTTAAGGTCGTGAGTCTTGACCACAATAGCCTATACACAATATTTTTGAAAACAGTTTGAGATGCTATTTAGAAACAATTGGTATTACCAGAATAGTCTGCTGCATATAATACGGTCGGCTATTTTAGCGATAGCTTGGCTTTTTGTTCTGGTAATCTGTAATCAGTAATTAGCCGTCAGGTCCGCATGTCACAGCGGCCATCTGGTCGTGTACCTAGTTGTTATAGGACACGGTTCACGTCGTTTACATGCTAGATCACACTGTGACAGGCTGGGGGAGCTTACGTCATGTTATGGGCGAGATATTTTTAGCAACATTTTCATTGCAAAACAATACAAGGCCGCATAGACCTAAAAGTCAGAATTAGGATTAGCTGCGCTGGTTTTATTTTCATTAATTTATTTCTCATTCTATATAAGCATACTGGGATGTGTCCTCGATGGTTCTTAAGTACAAATTTACGGTCCATGGTTGTGCTCTTTGGTCTCTAGCTAGTATAGTCCTTGCTTCAGTTCTTGACAGCGCTGTTAGTGGTTGTTCTGGATCGGATTGGATTGAGCAGTGTTTTACGTCCCCACCAACACAGTATACAGTAGGTTATATGGGAGACGGTTTTTACAGATCAAAAGACCCAACCAACAGTATCAAAATACTGAAGGAGAAAGCTGTAAAGGAAAACAACCCACAGAACACAAAGAAAACACAAAATACACATATGCATACACACAAAAAATAGTAGACAAATAAAGGATACAGGAATAAACAGAGCAAGTCACCTTCTACAATAATAGGCCCTATGGGGTGACTAGGGGACGACTCCCACATAGTGGTTTTTGAGATTTCTTACGTTCATTGCCACTGTGCGTATGGCAGATTCCTTGTTGTAAAACTATTGTCTTTCTGCAGTGAAATAGCTCTGTTTGCTATTGATATTGTTTATTTCATTGTCACGCAGAAAGTAAATAAGCGTTAGTTAATTTGTATAAACGTAGTCCATAAAGTCCGGTACACATGATCACTGACATAAGCCTACATGTCGTACGTAAGGGCCAGAGGATGAATCATATGTACATATACATATATATTTATTTGCCACAAATCAAAACACAAGGATATAGCAACTAAAATGTGACATTAACTGGGCAGGACAAAAAGGCACGAATGCACTAACATCTGCCCCTAGAAATATGCTAGTAAAATGCGCGGTTAGAAAAACAACAAGAAAGCCCAGCGATGCGAAAGCATGCCGAAAATTGCTCCAATTAGAACGTTGTCGCTGACAATACTGGTCTATACTTCATTCGTTTAGCTGCTGTTGCGTTCGAAATCTGCGATGCGAAATCCCGATAAATTCTCTGAAAATTTATAGAGTTCAAGGTCATCCAGGTCATCGTTCTTGGTGTCAATCAAAAGCGCATTATGCAACTTCCTATTAGTCATAAATAGTAACTTTGGACTATCTCCTACCGTTTTCGAGATATTTAACATTTACATGTAGCTACAAAATAGCTTGTTTTTTCCACCCCACCATTGTTTGACGCCGCCTAGCGGAGGAACGCCTTGCACTATCAACATAAACTATACATCGCTGAAACGTACATTTAGTGGGCTACAATTTTGTTGCAGACATTACTGGTCTATCTTTATTCATTTAGCCATTGTTGCCTTCCAAAATCGCGAAATCACCTGAAATTCCGATAAAATTTGACCTTATAGCAGTTCAAACCAAGGTCATTGATCTTGGTGTCAATGTAAAGCTCATATATGTGACTTCCTATTAGTCACTAATAATAATGTTGGCCCTATCTGCTACCGCTTTCGAGATATTGATGCTTAAAGATAGAAAATGGCTGAATTTTCCCACCCCACTCTTGTTTGAGGCACCCGCTCGGGGGGAACCCCTTTGAATTTCTAAATGAAATTTGGCACCAGAAAACTATAATCGTGTGGCTACCAGATGGTACAGAAATCATGACGCTAGCTTTTTTCGTTTTGATACAATACCAGCGTGTGACAGACGGACAGACAGACAGAGAGACACGTTGCTGTCGCAAAGACCCGCGCTAGCATAGCGTCGCGCGGGTAATAAAACACAGAAACATACACACAAAAAGAACGCAAAAAGGATAGAGAATTACTAATTATGCCGGAGATATTTCGAGAAATGACATACGAAAAATGGCAAAACATGTCGGATGATTTACCGGCCTTAACGTGCCACCGTATCAGCGTCCCTGAACTAGTACGTCTTCAGTTCATCCAGTTCAATGTCAGTACGACGCAAGCATGTTGGTAAACTGTTCCACAGCCGTAGACTGGCGACAGTGAAACTCTGATCTACAAGCCGAGTTCGAGTTCTTGGAGGACTATGCAACTGTCCACCTTTCGCTGAGCGAAGACCGCGGTGAAACATGTCGGATGATACAAGCTGACAATTTTGAGACAGGACTGGTATCAATCAATCGATCGATCGATCGCGATCGATCAATCAATCAATCAATCAATCAATCAATCAAAACAGACTAAAGAGAAAAGGAATAGCTAAAAGAAATGTTTTCAACAGCTGCTTAAGGCATTTTAAAATATGGAGCACTGGTGACCACTGATCCAGGTCCGCGGAGCCGCAACGGCGAAGTTAAACCGGTTACACGACATTCGGCAATATATGAGTTCTGTTGGTTCCAGCTATTCCGAATAACTAAACGTTAGAGGTTTTAAATATTGGACATGCGTTGTTTGCTGGAAGACGCGTTCTTGTGCTAAAATTGCCAGATTACAACAACCGAGCTGTAGCCATTGTTAACAAGACATTGACGGACAAAAACATCGCTATGATATCCTTTGGCGCTGCTATACACGTAGGATTCCGACGAGGCATATTGCGAAATTTTCCACCGAATTTGGTTGAAATGGACGAAAGAAGGATGCGGGGATAATAGCATTCCCGTGAGGTCAAACCTCATGGTGCAGTTGGACGTTTCGAGCTATACATTTGTGATTTCATGGACATAATGGAATATAGTATGATGATCACTGTTACTATGGGGACATTTTTAACGCGCAGTGACGCAGTTGAAAATGTGCAGTGACAAAAGGCTGTTTGTGCAGTGATAAAACCATTCATCGAGGCATGAAAATGTTTAGACCTGCAGTGCACAAACTACCTCTGTAGTTCTGAATACATAATGTTAATCGACATATCCGAGTAAATGTTCAGTTGCTACTCTTAGCAATACGTCTTTTATGAACACTGTTAATTAATGTAACATGCACGCATCTAGTACATGACGTCATTCATAGGCCTAACGTGAAAGTTATTACTGATGTTACTTCCGCTATGTGTATGTAACAAAATGTTGAGCGTAAACAGTCCACAGCGGAATCGTTTAAAGCACATTTTGAAAAGAAGAAAGGGGAAAAGTCCGCGAAACATGAAGGCAAATCTTTCTTAAACCTCGCTGATGTAAATAACGGAACATCGTCTTCGTTTATTGAGGAAACAAAATCACGTTTAATCTATCAATTAGAAGCGACTAGTCATTGTTCAATGTTCATTAAAGCGTGTGTGTGTGAATGTGAACTGAACTGTAGCCAGTCAACATGACGATGTGACGCGGACGACTTGGTCTACTACACAGGGTTCATGAGTTGGTGTTAGGCCGGAGGAGGCGACACGACGACATCTGGTGGTCTCCCGGTCAATCGACGTTGACTTCTTGTTGCACAGTCACTAAACAACATCAAGCATCATTAACGAATCGTCGTTATCAGTAAGTAAGTAAATAAGTAAGATGATTTTTGTTCGCCAATTATTATAGCTAGTCTAGCACGAACGTGCTACAGCGAGGTAACGCCATAATAATTCAGTCAGTCTTGACACGGCTGTAGAAACAAGATGGTGATGAAGACAGGCCGTGATTGGCTGCTGGTAGAGAGTTCCCAGCGGCAGGACCGCAGCCTGACAGTGAAACTGAGTGATCCGTAACTTGTCAGTCGACAGCGCGGAATTATTACATCAGTCTTTGGTCGTCAACGCCATCGTTATTTTGTTATTTTACATTACGTTCGTTCACATTTTCTGCGAAGTCTTCCAGAGTAAAGTGAATTTTTAAACAAAAATTGCAGCAAATGAAGACGAGGAATAGTAGATTCCGACAATGAAAAATTAAACTGCCGATGAGGCAATTAGGACATCCTGTTTTTAGTCGGTAGAAAATAACGATATCCGGATAAAATATTTCGCACTATAGTTCAAGACCTGATAGTCAGCTAATTAACTCACTGATGAACTGAAAAGTCATCCTTTTTTCTTTACGCAAGCATGGAGTAGCGCGCGTTGTTATTATGTTTGGTGTCAGATATCGGCAAGTTATCACGCACTATAATGAAATTCGTCAGTTTTGTAGATGAAAAGCTGCTTACTGTTTTAACGTCGAAGGAAGGCACAGAACTATACCGTGTCTATATCAGCAGGTAGACCTATCACAGACATGACCGTCTGATATTTCGCTTACGTACTCACAGAAGAGCACAAGCTGGAACTGAGAACTGGCTCCAACTTCAGAGAGTCAGTAATGATGTCCGTTGGTGTGTGCTGTAGAGTGTAGGCTCTGGGGTAAATGGCGATGCATTTTTGTCGATCTTGAGTTAAGGTAAAAAGTATTAACGCGAGGTTTTACTGAAAAGAGACTTTGTGGCCCCAGCAGTCCGATTTCAAAGCGATTGACGATACAGCATCGGCTGTACGGGAATGACATGTATTTGAGCTACATGAGCGCACTGTTTAATCATCTCGACCACTTAACAATAAAGTCGTCAGTGACATTTCGCGAAAATTCGGGGAAAAGATAGGCCTAAGCTCCGATCACTCAGGTTTTAGCAGTGATACATGTTAGGTTTTTAATTATAACTAGAAACAACAACTCACCGTTTTTGCCATGTTCCGACTTGTCACAGATAGACAGACAGACAGACGGACGGACGGAGTTGGTCTAGCAAAAGCGGCACTATGCTCTAAAGTGCATCGGCCGCCAATTAACAATAATGTGCAGGAGAACAGCGGAGAACCAACAACGGCAGCAGCTCGTCAAAACAAAAGATGAACAGAACATATATCCTAGTACACAGACGAGACGACTGTTGGACACTTACCGGCATGCACGTGCTCCTCGGCCAAACGCGTTGAAGATTTTCTGTCGCTCTTTCAAGAGACAGCGAGATATCAACACGGCGAACACCAGGAAAACGGGCGACAGCGTGACTAGTACGACTATCGTTATAACGTCTACAAATTAATCACAAAACACTGTGTTGTACGTCATTGTGTCACTTACAAAATAATACGCTTTACCAATTATCACCGCAAGATGCTACGCAGAGCGCAGTAGGCCTATTGCAACGGCAAGTCGTCTGTCTGTCCGTCCGTCCGCTTGTGACGTAGAGGTATCGTGGTTACACAGGTTGGACTTCTTCGAAAATTATTTCATGCTTGTGTATTGGCTTTCTTCTCCCTGCAGACCCCAACATCGCAGATCTACTACAAAGGATACAACACGAAATTTTGCTGATCAGCACTGCAGGTTTATTTCAACATCATTTTCCATAGAGGCACGGCAGCGCCAATTTTTGATGAAATATGCTCCTTAATAGCTAAAATGACCTTAAAAGCTCGCTCAAGGTCATCAAAGGTCAGGCAGTTCGACATTTGACTCTGTCTTGTTTTGTTTCCCAGACTATAACGACTATTGGCCTGCAGTCACGAATTCTATACCGTTTGTTCGAACTTGCTACTCGATCTTTGTCCTTTTCAGCGGAAATGTAGTTGAATTATCGAAGATGAGAAAGTTTGTTTCACGCTTGCAATATCTTTTCGGGTTACTCAATGATGGCGCACCTTTTTGAAGACGACGACACATAAAAGTGGCAAAAATAGCGGTTCTGTGCCTTCGATTGTTTTAGGGGCAATGAAGAAAAGCTACAAGAGTGCACGCTATATTCCGGACTTTGACATGTAATGGGGAAAATTTTCGAGAAAGTCGCTTGCACTACGTCGGAAACGTGCGCGCGAATAAAAACTAAAAAAAGTTTCGCAATACATAATGTTCCTTTGCTGTCGCTGTAGCGAGGTGAGACACCATAATAAATGTTTTTAGCGCGACAGCTTATATTATGCTTAGCGAGTTACATGCTGTCGCCCATCCGTCCGTCCGTCTGTCCGTCACAAGGGTGGATCAGTCAAAAACGGCTGAAGTTACAATGAAATTTTCACCATACGGTAGCCCCGTCCCTGTAGTTTGTGCCGATAAGTTTCAGCCAGAAATTCTGACGGCTTCTCCCCGAGGGGAGCCAAACAAGGTACGGGTAGGAAAAACAAACCATTTTCTAGCTTCAAACAACGTCAATATCTCGAAAACGGTAGGAGATACGTCCAAAGTTACTATTAATGACTAATAGGAAGTCGCATATGCGATTTCGATTGCTACCAACATCGATGACCTTAAATGACTATTAACTGCTATAAGTTCGAATTTTCGGAGAATTTCGCGGGATTTCGCAGATTTGCGAGGCAATAAGTGCTAAAGAAATGAAGATACTCTATCCTCAGCACTTTTCAACATTACGTTCCTTGGGTTGATTTGCCATAGATTTTTTTCGCTCGGAGCCTTTATGCATACGCATGCAGTGCTGTCGTGCGCTTACCTTAGCGTTAGCCAATACTTCTTGTCAACAACAATAACATTAAGGCCGTCGCACATCGTGAAATAAAACTGAAATAAAACAAAACAGCCGACGGTCGGGGCTTTGTTTCAGCCGACCGTCGACAGTTTTGTTTTATTTCAGTTTCAGGGATGTGCGACTGCTAAAACTCTTTCTGGCTGTTTTGATTCAGTGTTTTCTTTCAGGGATGTGCAGACGCCTTAAATAATTTTTTTTTCGTTTCAACCGACCACCGGTAGCATTGTTTAACTGCAGTTTTATTTCAGACGTCTGCACATCCCTGAAACAAAACACCAAAACACTGACATAGTTTTAAAATAGTTTCAGTCTCATTATTCGCGAGTTGAAAAATATGCTAATGAGGCTTAAACAGTTTCAGTGGTCTCGGTGGCACAACTGGTAGCGCGTCGGACTAACAATCGGAACTTGGTTGTGGGTTCGATCCCCGCTAACGCAGTGTGTATCACAGTTAACAGGTAACCGCCTGGGGTAAACTGTCCGCTGTGGCCGGCCACCACTCCTTCTTCCGAGCTGTAAGAAGTTGGAGTTAAGACTGTCAGCGTTGATGGACTCGGATCTGGTATGGGTAAATGGTAAGAGCAGTAGATAAAGCGCTCTATAAAATCTGGAGCTATTTACCATTTTTACCATTTTTTATTTCAGTTTTCACGATGTGCGACGGGCTTTGGACGTGGTAATGTGTCGGTGTCTGTTTGTCTGTCATAATGATTGCTAAACTTGCAAATATTGCAATAGTAGGTGCGCTGTGGCGTGAGTAAGTAGACACGATAGAGCTATACTCACCCAACGGTTTGGAGTGTTTGGAGTCTTTGTAATAATCGCACGTCACCCAGACATCGCGAGAATGATTACAGTTAGGCCCAACCCTGCCCCACTCCAAGTGCCAACAGTCCGAGATCGTCTCTTCCCATCCACGACACCGAAGGTTGTCCAACAAAACGCGTCCGGTTCCTCCACCAGATAGACCATAGTGGACTGTTCCTAGACTGCAACATAGATAGATAGATAGATAGTTTATTAAATCAATGACACATCGCATTGACACAAACACACGCACACACACGATACGATTCGAGAGTTCAACGTTGACTGAGAAGCTTGCCTTAGCGTTAGCTAGGCTTTCTGGTAACGGACTGCCATCATGTACCGAAGCAAATGATTCCAGATTCCAGGCTAACTAGAAGTATAACATCCCGTATCGGCGCTTAAAACTGGCGATCAGGACTGTGCAGATAGACAGTCGTTTATTATGTTGTATTCACTGCTATTATTATTGCAGTTGTGGTTTGTATGAATGAATGCCATTTGGAGAGATGTCCTGAAAACAGACAAACAAACATATATAGACAAAGAGATCGATTATAATTGCTGTCGTCGGTGATAAATATTGTGTCTGTGTTAGTAGCGTTATGAGTAAGTGAGTGAGCAGTGTTTTACGTCCCCGCCAACACAGTACAGGTTATATGGGAGACGGTTTTTACATTAATAATGGGGTGACTAGGGGACAGCTCCCACAGAGGGCAGGGTCGCTAGACCTGAACGGCGGTGGGGCTGCCGCCGCGGTACCCCCGTTAGTAGCGTTATAGCTGTTGAGAACAGTAAAAAAATATAAGGCCCAAGGCTCTGTTCTCGGTCCTTTACTTTTCGTCATGTATACCACCCAACTCAGCACTCTTATCTCCTCACTTTCTCTAAACCACCACCTTTATGCAGATGATACTCAACTTTTTTTCTCCTTCCATCCTCGTAACTTTGACTCAAGTATCTCCCACCTCCAGACTGCTCT
>Ga0056114_1001784_pt1 | contig 10261 bp, 3 predicted proteins | sample WorMetHERISLAND1_FD_77005 | JGI IMG/M metagenome (GOLD analysis project Ga0056114, IMG submission 77005) | Marine gutless worms symbiont microbial communities from Max Planck institute for Marine Microbiology, Germany - Olavius loisae HERON... ... | reverse complement strand
TTGAAGGTAGGGAGTGTTCTCGCTGAGGTGACGCACGCGGGCAGACCGTTCCACAGGCGAGGTGCGGCGACGCCGAAGGCGCGGTCTCCAGCCGTTGACAGTCGCGACCTGCGCATGACTAGTCTTCTTCCGCTGATCAACAGATCAACTCAGCTATATAATTGAGTCCACGTTTAACTCTTCTATCTATCGTATCGTATCGTATCGTATCGTAACCGCGGTCGTCCTGACAAAGTTTATCACACTCTAACACCAACTTAGTAGAGCTAGCTAGCGATAATGGTAGCGACGCCAATTAGTGGCGAGTAGTTTAGGCGGCGATCCGAACCCCTTCAAGAATTTACCAATTATTGGGTAAACCTACCCTTGATTATACCCACTTCTTGAAATGAGACCCCAACCTACGAGTTACCAGGGTCCAAAACGGGCGGGCGGAATAACTGGTCACAGCTCCAGCAAGGACAGTGAGTTATAGACTACAGAGTACTGTACCAAACAAATTCTCGGCGCCCAAAGAAGTGACCTTTTTGGATTGACAAATACTGACACCGAATAAAGCTTACTTAACTGCCAAGTCACGACTGTCTCAAATATATCTCAAACGCCAATATAATGCAATATCAGCAGAATTAAATAGGACCGAACCTGATGCCCTCGTCCTCGGATAGTCTTAGACAGAGGGGAAATAGCCGGAAACGACAGAACAAATATATTATAATAGTGGAAATATTTAATAGTCACTCTCGCTGTTAACACTGAACGCGGAATCACAGTCTTATCTTACGTACGTTATATCGCGCAAGCGCAGAAACGCATAGCTTTGTTCTGTCTAGGTCAATGACCACGTTTATTGATTTTTTTACCTGTTTCACAAAGTAATACGACACGTCACGAGTATGAGATAATTTGCTAACGTGCTTCGCATTCGCAAGCACGAGTGCACGACCTATCAAAGGCGTCGAGTGTTTCATCTAGACGGACGCTGCATACCTGTATTAAGATGACGGTTACGTCGTAGAGTGGATTGGATTGGATTCTATTCGATTCGTTTAACGAATATATACCAAAATCGGTTAGTTTGCTTTAAAACAAATCGTCCTTTCGATTCCCCAGTTGCCGCGATGCAGTTTTTCTTGTATATTTAGATTGTAGTTTTTAACTTAAAATATATTGACCGTCATCGTTATTTGTGTAAAGTGTAATGCAATCAATGACATACTAATGAATATAAATTTTATCCCAAATCTCTAAACGCAGTCACCTGAATACATTGCACACTAGCACAAGACGTTACTGAACCATCGTGAATGATGTAAATGAATTAGTTATTACAGACTGATAACTATAGTGTAGGCTGCAAGGCTGCAAGCGTATATTTATCAAACTGTGGTATCTAATCGTTTTTAGTGCGCTACAGCATATAGCATACCGGTCGATTGTCTTAGCGCGCTATATGCTAGCGCCCGTCCGTCCGTCCGTCCGTCTGTCCGTCACACGGGTGGATCAGCCAAAAACAGTTGAAGTTATGAATATGAAATTTTCACCATACAGTAGCCCCATCAGTCTAGTTTTTGCAGAGTAAGTTTAATCCTGAAATTCTGACGAAGCGGGGAATCACAACAATGGAGGGGTGGGAAAACAAGCCACTTTCTCGCTTTAAACGTCAATATCTCGAAACGGTGAGAGATACTCCATAGTTACTATTGATGACTAATGTATAGCAATTCGCATGCGCTTTCGATTGCTATCAAGAACGATGACCTTGGATAACCTTGAACTGCTATAAGTTCGATTTTTCTCCGAACTTCGCGAGATTTCGTAGATTTTGGAGCCAACAACGTCTAAACGAATGAAGATATACCCGTATTGTCAGCGAGGCAATTCTAGGCCATTAAATGTACTGTTCGGCGGTGTATAGGTTACGTTGATATCGCAGGCGTTCCTCCGCTAGGTGGCGTTAAACAACGGTGGAGTGGGGAAAACAAGCTATTGTCGAGCTAAATGCGTCAATATCTCGAAAACGGTAGGAGATACGTCCAACGTTACCAGCAATGACTAAAGTTACATAAGATCGATGACCTTGGATGACCTTGAACTGCTATAAGTGCAAACCTTCGGATAATTTCGCGGAATTTTCTCAGATGTGGGAGGCAACAACTGCTAAACGAATGAAGATAAACCCGTGTTGTCAACGATAGCGTTGCGAACCACTGAATATTGTTTTTACGTTGATTTACCTTCGCTAGGGAGCTTTATATACATATGACCTTGGCTAGGCTTTCTTGTTCATGAATCGGCATCGACGGTATGCTCTAGTCGAAAGTCATTATACCGCGCTGTGCACTGGCATCGCGGAACACGGCTTCTGTCTGTGTGTTTTTGATATCTGCGTGACTGACGAAGTCTTAATGATGTTATTCTTCGACTGTATTTCGATCAGAATATCTCATACGCATAGTAATCTAGTACACTGTCACGCTACGATCATTTTTCGCACTAAACAGACAAGCAGACTGAATAAAATAGGCAAAATATTCATTGTGCGGTCAGACAGTTTCACGAACAAGAACTTTGTAAGTAAGTAATGTTTATGTACAGAAAAGGTCATCTAAACTTCTCTTTATTGTGTACTTAACGCTTTGTCAGTGCATGTAGTTTTTAGCCGACCGTACTAACGGTCGCGCTATTGGTACAGTGTTGCGTCCGTCCGTCGTCTGTCGTCGTCGTCTGTGACGTTATGTATTGTGGCTAAACGGTGCGTCCTAGAGCAAAAGTTACTACTGAGAGCCTATATGAAGTCGTATATGAGAAATCGATTGGTAACAAAATGAATGACCTTGACCTTCGTTTAGAGGTCGTATCAAGGTCATGTCAACCATTCCGTGACATTCGACGTTGAATATCTCGGAAACCGTTAGAGATAGAGACTTGGTTCCAAAGGACCACCAATAGGATTAGGGAATGGCATATGGATTATCAAATGATCACGTGACCGATGACGTCACGTGACCTCCAAAGGTGTTGTGAGGCAGTACGGTCGGCTATCCTAGCGACAGCTTGGCTTCTTGTTACTACCAACTGATATCATTGATACCAGCAACTGACGTTGGTAACTGAGACCATCTAATCTATTATGCGACACCATACAAATTATTATTAATAGTTATTAACAGAAGAATTTACTTCCATGCAAACATCAAAGTAACAAATATAAACAACGTGAGGAAATTAATTGTTTCGCGTTTCCATACTGCATTTTCAGTCTGTTTCCCTCGACGGTCCTTCATTTCTGGTCTTGCGTTTTCCATCCAGCCCGTCATCTCACCTACGTTAAACATAATTTCGGAAAAATAGGCTAACAGTCATAATTTATATAGGCAGCGGTGTTCTTAAAATGTGGCGGATTATAGTGATGATGGAGTTGGCGCGAGACGGTAAAATGACGACAAATCGGCCTGCAACTGCAACGACCTGGAGTTATTTCTAAGTAATTTTAACTAACTAAGTACGTAAGTAAGTAAGTAAGTAAGTAAATCCTTTAGTGACATATGACAAACGTACATGCTACAATGAGTAGACGCAGAGGTTGGGTTAGACTCAATAAATGTCTATGAATAAAACATGTTTCATGAAATAACAGTGAACGTTCGTTAAAAAATATCTAAATGTCTCTGAAAACCAATTCTATAAACAAAGTTTTGTTTCATAACAGCATTGCCGTCCATCGGTAAAGTATAAGATTGAGAGTGCGTTAGCGTAGATGTAATCAGTAATTTTAGGTTGGGGGGGGGGAGGCAATGGAGAACAGTACTGCTATTACTCTATTGTATAGCTACTTGCTACAGCTGAATTTTCTTCCTGCTCCCAGATAGTGAAGTCCGTGATGTCCTAATTACAACACTCTCGATCAGCTGCCACAGCGCTCGCTGCCGCTTGCTAGTGGACTGCGTGCGATCGGCGTCTTGCATACACAGCCATTTCAATTACAGACACGCCATAGGTGTCGAGTGCTATTATTTTTCAACACTAAAAATGGTCATAGTTGGTACTAATGGCTCAGTCCGTCTCTGTACGGGTAATCGACATCACGTATAGTGCCATTCATCCTGGAATGGGACAGTATGTATAGTAGGGGAGAGGGGTGTGCGGCGGCCGTATTGGAAGTCGACTGTGATTGGTTGGTGAACTACTAGCGAATGATATTCATTGACGTTCACGACGAATAGTGTGTTGTTGGAACTACACCGTGTCCGGAAAAAACGCCCCCCCCAGGAAAATACTATAACATGCACAGTGTATAATAGGCTACAATTCAATAACACTTACCCCGCATTATCTGACTCTCATTTAGGCACTGTGTGTAAAATTTGAATGAACTGCGTTTCCTGTGTTGTGATATTTTTTATCTTTTAGAACTAACTCTAACCTAATTCTCCAGAGACCATGAATGATGGACCGCATCTGACACGGGTGTCAAACTGTCAAAATAACATTATTACACCGGCGCTAATGACGTGGGATAGGTACCCCCCTACTCTCTCGACGATTTCGTCGACAGACCACGACTAGGCCTAGTTGATGAAATAGTTCGGCTAAAAACGAACGCCTCTGTCCATGTTCTGCTTGATGGAGCGTAAACACCGGAACGGCCTCAAATGACCGGAGTGTATGGAGTACAGTGTAATTGGGGACCGAAGTGACCGCATTTCCCGCCAACGCACTCGCCGGCCGCAATTTGCCACTCAGTTCCATCCGCCGGTCGTTTTCCAGGTGGCTGACGTCGCATGGAAAATTGCTCCAGTTGCTTGCTTCCTGCTGCTACTCGACTGATGCGCAGATGCACGCCAGCTCCATATTGATCCGTTGTGAGACAGTGTTGTCTGTCATCGTCTGAAACTGGAAACTGAGATTAACAGCGGATGGAGATATTTTCGTATTTTCGCCGTGAAAACAGTGAGTGAGTAACCACAGATTTAGACACGGACTGGATTCATCCACGGATTGGACTGGATTGAGTTGGGTCGGATAATCGCTGTTTATTTTAATCTTGTCTTCAGATGTGGATTCAAAGTCGGACTAGCCAGGCAGACTGTGACTGCATTGCAGACTGTCTGTGTGTCGAATTAGTAATTCGTTAATATACGGAATATTCGTACGAACGAATTACTAACTCGTTTGTACGAAATAATTAATTCGTTGGTACGAAATAATTTTCTTTTTTTCATCGATGTCCGGTATGGGCCACAGTACTGTCATTTCTGAGATTGTAGCATAATTCTTTTAAGATATGCTTGACTGTTAGAGAAGATTTAGGCCTACATTCATTCGCAGACTGGTTGGCTATTGCCTGTTATGAGTACGGCATAACACGCGTATATGGCCTTAACGCGAAGTCTTAAATTGCATCTAGCAAAATGGTCCAACTCTTGAGTGACCATGATATGGTTTCAATTCCCACTCGGCAGACGATATGGCAGGTCATACCGGAGACGATTATTTCTATGCAGCGATGGACTATACTGGAACTGATACACAAACCCATAACAATACAACCAAGACAAAATACATAAACCACGTGCTATAACGTCTGTGCATACATAACATGACTCGGTGGAGTCTAACGCACTCTGTATACAATGTATATACTAAGCATGCAGCATCAAGTAATAAACAGCAAGACAAAAGGGTGCATACAGCAGGACGTATAGTACTTCTGTCCATTGGGAAATTTATGGCAATAATATTGATATATCTTATAGGCTGCTGCTTACTGGCATGCACTATGATCTACAGTGCATATACTTGATGTAAAGTGAACAGTGGGAGGTTATGTGTCATTGTCGACCGTTCCAACTGAGCTCAAGTAATTATTTAACTCTGTCGCTAACACTGTGGTAAACTGTTAAAGAGTTTCCGCTTGGCAAGTTGCTTTGAGGATTTACAAAGACACTTAGTATTCAAGTGTATTGCATTTAACATTTTGCAATAGAAATCTGCAGCTGCCATTGTGTTGACCCATTGTGAAATACAAGACAATGTACTATTGATATCAGCGACACCGACATCAGTAGAAATTTCTGCATATAACTTTGCATCGTCAGCAAACAGCTTTGACGTAACATTGTAACCAGCCATTGTAATAAGCTCATTAATAGAAGTAATAAACAACGATGGACCAATTCCGCGGCTCTGAATAATATATCGATGCAAAGACCAACAACACTGAATTCTACTTGGTTATCAATTCGTGAAATCTACAGAGTTCGACGAGATAAAAAGTTTTTGATCCAACTCAGGAGACAGACATTCTGCTAAGTCAAAATTGCTCGAGTCGACATAATAGTTTGATGCGATGCGGTGTAGAACGGCTTTGGCAAAGTCTACAGTGTGAGTCAAAAAAAAATCACATGCCTGCGGTTTTCTGACATTTTTTTCACAAACGGTTGAGAATTTTAAATCATTGTTTATAACACATTTTTATTCAATTATCTCCAACTTTAGCAAAGTTATGCCGTATTAAGCGCGACTACCTAGTTCACATAATATGCTCAAAATGTCCACCGTCATCTGAGATCTGCTGCTTTTACAATGTCAACAAACATGCCGGATATGACATGACGTCAACAGTGACGTCATTTGCTCAGTTTGATGTAGTTATAACAAAAATAATTTTGCTTGTTTTTTTGAGACACGGACTATATAGACTATATAGAGTAACAGATCTCCTGACTGGATTGAAGCAGTCCAGTCATTTAATAATTCGAATAAGTTGGTGGCGATGGAAAGTCCTTGAGGAATCCATGCTGTGCTTTGCTGATTACATTATTATAAAAAGAAATGATGTCATCTGATCACCTCATCACAGTCTCCATCTTCGTTCTCACCATCTGTCACTCCGTCGGCCTTTTACTCCATGCAGACTTAAAACTTATCTGTTATACACAAATCCTTTCCTCCATTGTCATTTTTATTCCTTTCGGACTGCCTTCGCGGATCTAGAACCTAAGTGGGCACTGGCGTTTGTTTGTTTTAGTTTCATCTCTTTATATTTTTTTAGTTTTAGCCGACGTACTAACGGTCGCACTTATGCTACAGTGTTGTGTCCGTCCGTCTGTTTGTCTCTCTGTCTGTCGTCTGTCGTCTGTAACGTATGTATTGTGGCTAAACAGTGCGTCCTAGAGTAAAAGTTACTATTGACAGCCTATAGGAAGTCGTATATGAGGAATCGATTGGTACCAAAATGAATGACCTTGACCTTTGTTTAGAGGTCGTTTAAGGTCATGTCAACCATTGCATCACATTCGCCATTGAATATCTCGGAAACCGTTAGAGTTAGAGGATTTATTCCAAATGGCCACCAATAGGAAATGGCTATGCCGAATCGAATGGTCACATAGCCCATGACATCATGTGACCCAGAAAGGTCAAATCGTGACCCCAATACGCTTAAACCCCAATATCTCGAAAAACAGCTGGAGATGCTATTTAGCAACAATCACTAATTACTGGACTTTGCTTTGAGGCAGTACGGTCGGCTATCCTAGCGACAGTTTGGCTTCTTGTTGGCTACGTGTGCTAGATTTAGCTGACCAGTGACAACTCTCAGCTTTTCAGTTCACGTTAAATTCTTGTATCGTATCAACATGATCCGTTCTTTGATTTTGCTTGCCACACAAGTTAATGAAATAGGTCTGTAATTAGCGACGTCAGTAGCAAGCCCATTTGAAGACGGCTAACAATGGCGGTTTTCTGGAATAGCTTTAACAGACATCAGCTGTGTGAATAATTATAGCTACATGTAAGCATGGGTGTTGATCACAGGGTGGACATGGGACATGTCCCCCACTTTTGAAGTGATGAAGCACTTTGTGCAGTTTTGTGAAGTAAAATGTATTTTGTAAACGTTTCCCCCTAAATTTTTGCATGATTTTGCCGCCGATACTAGACTCCACATGTGTGGACTTTTAGTCTGGTTATGTGTCATGTTCCGATCAGTGTTTGAAGTAAAAGTTCTGTACGTAGGCTATTTAAATACTGACTGATAACGGTATTTGCTTGATGGAGGTTTTTGTAACTACAGTAGGAATTCTCCATTCTGGAATTCTGTTTATATTTTGTCCACGGTCCCCGACTTTTTGTGTAGGTCGACGCTCATGCATGTAAGGAACCACGTGTCTGCTTAAATAATAAAGATAGAAGGCCACCTATATAGATTATTTTTAAGTTTACATACAGCAGCGGTAACATTAGTCTTAGTGAATAGGCCTATAGGCCTAATGCACTATGATCTATAGTGCAGTAAATGTAAAGTGAATTGTATAGGAGGTCATCAACTGTTCCAACTGAGCTCAAATAATTATTTAACAATAAGATTACTATAAGATCTTGTGGAGTTTACCGACCGACTGAACCAGCTGAAGGTGTATGATTTCCTTCTGTAGTGCTGCTGCAGCTGAGCGCTGGCAGTGGTCTCGTGCACCGTCGTTTCAGTAATAGCCTGCTACGTCAATTAGCGTTTACAGTAAGTTATACTGGCAGCGCTTCTTCATTTAGCGTGGCAGACGCCAGTACTGGACAGCGTGATGACCACACTATCCTATTTCCCGCGACGCTAGGGAAATTACGGTTCATCAGCAGTATTCTGCGAATATTTCTGTCGCTGTCGGTTAGTGTATAAGTACGTTGACTTGTCACTAAGAAGACAACGATGCAATAAATACTAAAGTACAGTCTGGTCTTTGTATGGCCACAAGCTACAGTTGGTCGTTATTAAGACTTTTTCGGACAGAAAACGTTTGATGGGCTTCAAACACTGGTCGAGTTTCGATTAAGGCTGCTGACAGTACAAGAAAGCCTATCTAACGCTAAGATAAGCGCGTGACAGCAGTGCGTATATGAATGCCCCTAGCGAAGAAATGTACGGCAAATCAACGCAAAAACACAATGTTGAAAAGTACATTCAGTGGGTTTCAAAGCTGTCGCTGACAATAGGGTCTATCTTCACTCGTTTAGCTGATGTTGCCTCCAAAAGCTGCGAAATCCCGCGAAATTCTCCGAAAATTCGAACTTATAGCAGTTCAAGGTCATCCAAGGTAATCAACCTTGGTGCCAAACGAAAGCTTGTGCAACTTCCTATTAGTCATTAGTACTAACTATGAACGTATCTCTTTCCGTTTTCGAGATATTGACGCAATTAGCTCGAAAATAGCTTGCTTTCCCCACCCCTCCCTTGTTTGACGCCCCCTAGCGGAGGAACGCTTTGCAGTATCAACGTAATCTATACACCGCTGAAAAGTACTTTTAATGGTCTACAATTCCGTCGCTGACATCATGGGTCTATCTTCATTTGTGTAGCCGTTGTTGCGTCCCAAAATCGCGAAATCACGCGAATTCCGACAAAATTTGACCTCAAGGTCATTCAAGGTCACCGATCTTGGTGTCAATCGAAAGCTCATATACGACTTCCTATTAGTCAATCATTACTCGTGAATAGTAACTTTGGCCGTATCTGCTATCGTTTTCGAGATATTGACGCTTGAAGCTCAAAAATGGTTGATTTTCCCCACCTCTCCCTAATTGTTTTACGCCCCGCTCGGGCGTCAAACAAGGGCGGGTTTACCCCTTAGAATTTCTGGATGAACGGTACCGTCTGAACTCATGTGGCCTTCGAGTGTTCTCTGTACTCTGTCCGAGACTGTGGAACTCTCTGCCTAGACTGTTGCGTAACACTGGCCACAACACTATACAGTGCTAGCTTTGGACATTCTTTAAAGACATTTTCTCTTATTGTACTAGTGCATACAGCGCATCGGGCAAATCGAACGTTTTACTTACTTACTGATTCAGGGAAAAAAGGGCAACGGTAAAAAGGGCAACGGAAAAAAAGGGCAACAGGTAAAAAAGGCAACGGTAAAAACGGCAACAGGTAATAACGGCAACAGGTAATAACGGCAACAGGTAATAACGGCAACGGGTAATAACGGCAACAGGTAATAACGGCAACCGGTAAAACGGCAACCGAAAAAAATCGACGTCGGTAAAAACGGCAACAGGTAATAACGGCAACAGGTAATAACGGCAACGGTGTTATAATTTTCCGTAAAGTCTGTAGGCCTAATTTTGCCGCTGATTACACACTTTGGCGTCTATACTCTATAATGCTTACTGCATATCAGGAATGCGTTGTCAGGAAACACACGCTCGTCGTCGCTCTCGTCTTGTCACGGCTCGACTACGGCAATGCTGTGCTGGTGGGCTTACC
>Ga0056114_1001783_pt1 | contig 10262 bp, 7 predicted proteins | sample WorMetHERISLAND1_FD_77005 | JGI IMG/M metagenome (GOLD analysis project Ga0056114, IMG submission 77005) | Marine gutless worms symbiont microbial communities from Max Planck institute for Marine Microbiology, Germany - Olavius loisae HERON... ... | reverse complement strand
TGTATGGGCAGTTGTTAGTGCCACTGCCCTTTCTGTCCTATGAAACACTTTCAGTACATGCATCTTTCGTGTCATTTTATTTGTAGCCTGTGTTCTGTGAAATAAATGAATGAATGAACGAATGTTGTTGTTTGCTAATTTCTGCAAGATTCTGATGTAAACAGCTTCACATTGCTTGCCTGCCACTATCAAGTGTGTTGTACTGTGATCCGTGGTCTGTTCAGCAACTGGCCGTTCCCTGCCGCCGCCTGGTCTGCTACTGTCGACTCTGTGAAGTTGCCGACATCACAAAGAGAGAGAATCTAGATCGACATCAGCGTGAAATATTCCTCTTCAACGACATACTGCTGGTTTGTAATGGTCTTTACCTGCAGTTTGTTTAATTAATCTTTTCTTTAATCGCCACTGCCACTTGTGCATGGCGTGTCTCAGTGTAGATACATTGAAGTCACTTGTTTCTGTGAGTTGCTGCTTGGACGTAATTTACTCCTGTTTATGGTAGAAAACGCGTTCATTTTTGAAGTGTATCTTTTACAACCAATGGATTTTGAGATCTAACGATATATTCAGAGACACATTATCTGTCTAGATTATACATACTGTTATTACTGATTACATTATGTTTAATTTTATTTTCATGTAGGAGCATTTTCTTAGATGTGGCATGCGGTATTCTCATTGTCGTGGACTGCTTTTGTATTGATACATATAACTGACCTAGACTGGGTTGGTTGAAGGACTTTCAGTCTGTAAATTACCCTGAAACCCTTAGGGTTGCCATTTGAGGGACCCAGATTAACCCATACTAACTGGGAGAAAGCAGACTGTTAACACAACAAGTGTATCACCCCACTGGCTGGAGACAAAAAGCAGCAGATTGTTGCATACCTGTGATGGACTTGACTGCAGCTTGCAAACATCTTGTCGCTCACAGCTGCTTGTCTCTAGCAGCACGCAGTTAAACAGGTAGCTGATGGTGTGGAGGCGACAGACAGACAGACAGACATCATCATCGTTCAAAGCTGTCTTCACACTCTGTAGGACAGCGGGGCCTCAAACCTTGAAAGTAGCAGGCTAGCAAGGTGCTTCTTTGCCAGTTTGTTGACAGTAAGTGTACAACGGTGTATCATGTATGTTGTTCGTTGCAGATAACAAAGATTATGAACAAGAAGAAGTGTGCAGTATACAGCTTCAGGCAGTCATTTCCCCTGTGTGGAATGACTGTATATCTCTTTGATACTCCACGTAAGTATTGTCTATGCCGTCGGCCGCGTGTTTATTTGGTTTTATTGCTTAGAACGTGTGTTGCGGGGCAAATTTTTACGTGGGTGTTATGTCAGGAATGACTTAGTTTTGCCGAGGTACCAGCTGGTTAAACTGTGTGAATTGTTCGATCTTGCACTGACAGTTCTCCGACGAAAAAGAAAGAAACAAGTTTGAGATTTTTTAAACAGCTGCATGTTGATTGACTGAAACAAGTCTAGCTGAGCTGATAACTGAACAGTCATGAGTGGACATACTGCACTGTGTCCCAGACTTGTAGTCTGTAGGAGAGGGCATGCTGCAACAATTGCCATGGCCCACCAAAAAATTTTGGTTTGGTGGCCACGGTGCATTTGGCCCCACCAAATTTGTTTTGTTTGTTAATTCTCAGGAAAATCTGGTTATCTGCTGTGGTGCTGGTGTACAGCTGAGTTATTTGTACTGAATGACAAGTATACTCGTTAGTGGCAGTGAATGTGTTCTAGCTTGTGAAGTGGTCAGTTGAGTTGAATTCTGTCTCTTGTCATGTCGTTGCAGACTATAGGCATGGAATTCGTCTGGCGACAAGCGTTGATTCAAAGATACTCATCACATTGAACGCTCGCAGTGAAAATGATCGAACAAAGTTCGTGGAAGACCTGAAGGAAGCTATACTAGAGGTTGGTGGACCAGCAGTTGATGTCTTTCGTCGATGTGTTTGAAACTGTTTTGCACATCATTAATATGCATTTGGGTTGCCTGTCAAACTACTGAAATGAATACTGAGGACACACTGTGGCACTTGACTTATATGAAGCGAACCATTTGGTAAAAGTTTTCAGTGCCAGCTATGACGTAACATCCCTAAATTCTGTCCTGTTGAACTTAAATAATGAAATGGTAGGACTGGCTGTGGACCATTGTTCACAATGATGACCACTTACTTGAACGATATGGTCCATAGCAGGGCGTCCTGCTACAGTCGCTCTGTGATTCAGTCCAGCCATAAGAGTTTTTCCATGCCGTGCCACTTGCATCTTTCTAAAAGATTCTGAACTGACCTTGCTGCATGTGTGTGTGTTTTCTTCACAGATGAACGAGATGGAAGCGCTGCGGATCGACGAGGAATTGCGGAAGCAGAAAGTGCCGCAGAATCCAGTGAACGTGAACCGCTACAGCAAGGACTCGGGCGTCGTTGACATCGAGCTGTTGAAACTCGGTGAAGGCTCGGGAGGTCATCGTCTGTCGGCTCCGGAGTGTGAACGACTCAAGAAGACGACACTGTCCAACTCACTCATCGACATCTCCGAAGGTCACACACAGCCTGCAACTGTAGATTGGTAACATACAGTGTGAGCAGCGTAACTGGACTTGAGGCAGGGCCAGTTGCTATGCGTGGGTTACCTGTCTGTGTTTTATATGGCTCATAAGTCAAGTCTCATGTAGACACTACAACGTGGTTTTTTTTCAGATTGTAAGGGCAAGATTGTTGAAAGACCTCATTGACTGAGAAACTCAATACAGTCAAGTACAGGTTGATCAATGTAGCATGGAGACTGGGTACAGTATGTACTGTTGCAGTAACATAATGCAGGTAAGCAGGATACCTGACTTCTTACCTGGTGATTGTGTTTTGTCAGTGAGATAAACATTACCAACTTGTAGGCGATTCTATCTACGTTGAACAGAGCTGTTTTAAGTTAGCACTATATATGAATCTTTATTCGCACTGACAGTGCAACAGAGAATACAATACAATACAATATGTAAAAGACAATACAGATACAATGTGGAAAAGTAAGGAACAATAACACGCTAAATAGTGAAACACACAAACACAGAAAAGCTAAGTAACACAGTTAAGTAGAATGGTTGACCATGAAAAACGATCAGCAAACTGCCGTCGAAAGTTACAAAATCTATTGCTGACGTAAGAAGAAACACATGGCAGGTTTTTTAAATACTGCCCTATCAATTACATGATTTAGCATGGAAATGTCCATATGACCATGGGACTATATTATGCGACAGAGTATAATTTACTTGTCGTAACTGTCAAAGTTGTAGTTTATAAAGCACACTGTTTAAATTTTAGGTGCAGATTATGAGAAATTATTGTACTACGATCGCGCTGATTGTTGAGCAGATCTTTGATGGTGCCAGTCACCTCGCTGCATGTAGAGTGTAAAGTGTACAGCAGTTGTGTGAGGAGGAGCTGTAGGATGATATCATGGGAGTTGAACTTGACCTGTGAGCAATGGAACGAAATCTGCCGAGACCGAAACTGACAGATGTGTGGAGTTCACTGTGGACACTTGACATGAGAAGTGCAACAAACTTCAGATGGTTGAGGCCTGTGTTAAGAAAGGATGATTATGTTGACTGCGTGATGCAGTGGATGATATGATAAGAGTGGAGAGAATCATCAGGAGGTGGATAGGCTGATAGTGAATATTGTGTGTTTTGACACAGCTTAACCCTTTGACGCCCAGTGGTGCCACATGGGTACAGCTATACTGAGCGTCAGAGTGCCCGGATGTCAAAAATTACAAATGATGGCTTAACCCGGCCTGGCATAGGATGCTTTATAGCTGTACCCATGTGGCACCACTGGGCGTCAAAGGGTTAAACAGGGTGTGGTGGAAAATGGTTTTATTGTCGGTTGTTTTTCTTGTTGTTATTTATTGCTGATTGACAATACCATATGAGCATCACATGGCAGCGTTATCAGCCTGTGTCAACTGCCAGTTGGTCATATGCCACATCAGTCATTTGACATGAAAAAGAATCCATACCGTACTTCCAGCATAACGTCAGCAATCATAAATGATTCATTGCCGGTGCTGGTATTCAACCAGTTGAGTCTTGTCAGGCCACCGTTGAGTTGCATCACAATGAATTAGCGACATTGTCTATTATTATTAATTATTATTATTAAAAAGGAACTGATTTAAGTGACGCTTAACGATTAAAACCGTTACAGGGGCACTTTACAAAGTCTTTAGGCCTAACGTACACTCTCAACTGTTATATTCAACTTTATTCACCGTAAGGTAGCAATAAAATTATGTACAGAACAGTGCAATGTTGGAATGTCCAAAGTGTGATAAGTATTTTTAACCAGTCCTGATTTGCCAGTATCACTCACTGATCAGTTCCATTTGCTAATGCACTCACAGTAAAATAATGTACATTACTGTAGACAGCATCCTTTTATGTCTTTTTATATCAGTTTTCAGCAGGCGGCAGCCCAGTAACTAACACTGTGTGTATTCTGTTAGCAGGCAGTCGACGCGCCAGTGGTGGGTCTCTGGACAGTGGAATGGTATGTATTACTATGTCTACTCTATCATTTGTTTCTTATGAAATCTTACATGTAATTTACATTTTAATTCTTACATCAGTTAAACTAGCCAATCAACTGTTTTGTGTTGGACACAAAATTTACACCAAAAATAAATGCCACGGCAAAGAGCTACTAGTTCAAGTTACAAGTGCAGAGCATTTTCATTGTTTTTCCCAGCCATTATTCAGTGATTTGACTCAGTACTGTCATTAATGATTATATGATGTAACTGAACGATTATGTGTATCATAAAATGGCTTTTCCACTTTAGCCAACATTTTCTGGTATTTTTGTCAAGTTATATGTAGACGCTTTACAGATAACAAATATTTGGGAGAATGAATTATGTAGGAATTTTGAGGTTTGCTATCAAATGAAACATGACGTACGTTGTAGAAATAGTCAGAATTAGAGGCATTGTTGAGTTGCTAGATGCTATTGACAAAGTAGTGAGTTTTTAAATTGCGTTGACTGATGGGTCTTCTTTATTCCAGAATTTTGAAAAACCTTTGTCTAAAACTGTTGGTGTAACTGGTACAGATAAAAGATCTTGACTAACCTGCATCGTTGCATAATATTGTTGTTTTGTTAAGAGATGAGACCAGTGTTGCATTGCTGTGCATTGTACGGTGGTGGTAGGCGTCAGCTGAGTCTGGCAGTACACATAGCTGTTGTCAACACGATGGCATCGCTGCAGCTGCTGCTGGCAAACTACCATACTGCATGAAAACCCTTCAACCATCGTCCGCAGGTAGCGCAGTCCGACCAGCGACCACGACACAGACGACGAAGCTATCACCGTCCATAGAACACTGACACCGTCACTGACATTTAGTGTGTAGATGAACAACCGACGAGGCCAAACACAGCCGTCTAGTGAATGCCAAGACTGTTGCAATAGTCTGACAGTTTTGACAAGAGTTCAAAGCCGTCTGAACCTCTGGGGCAATTGGGGCGCTCGCCCCTGGATTGCTGAAACCGTGGGAGTGAAAGTATGTTAATGCAATAATATGGCAAGTTTAGCAGCAGCTGGTTACACACAGTTTTGCATAGCAGGACTGCAGGAGAGCTCACCTGAAGAAACCCTAATGCACCAAAACTGTGTTGCTGCGTTGATACGCTGGAGGCGAAGGTAAAAAGTGCTTGGAATGCTGTAGTCATCAGCTGCTGGACTGTGGTAAACTTGTGTTGACGACGGCCCTTAGCACAGTTGTCAGCCATGACAAACACAAATGTAACACTTCACCATTTTGTTTTTTTTAACCGTGTGCATATTAGTTCTAATTTTTTTTATAGAAAGTTACACACGATGGTGCAATAATAATATATAATAACATGGATTGCCACGTGTTTAAATGGAGTTCAGTGATGATAATGTTTCATGTTTCTTTCTTATGTTTGCTGTCTTTCGACGCATAAAGTTGCATATATAATTCCTCCTTTGTCTTACTGTGTATCGTTGTTTTGTTGTTGTTGTCTTTGTCCGTCTGTCTGTCTGTCTGTGAGCTGGTGTTGTGTTTTATGTCGTTCTGTCATTGTCATTGTCACACGTTTGTCATTCTCCTTTGCTTTATACATCTCGTTTTGTGCGTGACTGATCGGATGATGACATATCATGCCTGTGAACATTCGGCCAACTATCAACACACGACCTCTACCACTTCACAGTGAAGCCTGGCTGTCAGTGACACCAAGGCCTTGAAGTCGTGGCTCCGTGATCTTAAATGCTGTTACTTACTTATGTACTTATTATGAATGACAGACACATACGTCATTGTATAGAACATTGACTGATATCAGGTCTGTAGGCTTAGTTTGTTTCGCAGTCAGTAGTGATGTTACGACATAATAGTTTTTGAATGAGAAGTTACGGACGTAGGCGTGTGATAATTTACTTACTTACTTACTTACTTGCTCGTCTCATGCAGTCACGCGCTGTATTGCAGTCATTGTTATTTCTCTGACATTATTTTAATGCAGTGATGCATGCTATTGCAATGAATAAGTTGAATCATATTTACTGATATGGCTTTACGACATGGACAGACATTTCATGTAAAAACCACGTATGTTACCAGCTGCACTGCAGATTTTCCTTTCACTTGTCTTATAGTAAGTTTTCAGTGATTTATTATTAGCGTTAATTAGTAGTGGTTTGTTTGTGTTTCGGTCGAAATTTTATCAACATTTTTGTTAATGTGATTCATTGGATCATCTCTAAGAAGTTATGATTTAGGCCTATTTTGTGTAACTGATGTAAATTTATTAATTTCAAGTTGAGGATTCGCTGATTGAATAGATGACAATCTATAACAGTCCTGTCAATGTTTTTGATTATTTGCAACTGTAATAATCATTTCTCGGTTCACATCAATGATAATGTGATATTAATTTGCATTGAGTCTGCTGCTGTATCTGTTTGGCAGTGTAGTATAGAACTGTTTATCGGTCTTTGTTGTCTTTTACATTAGACGCCGCCGATTGTGTTTTGTCTTCTACTGACTACCGTTACGTAGCACATGTGTGTCTAGTCCAGGTATATATTACCTGTAGGGTGTGCATGTGTACCTGTGTCATTGAGATTGGACTGCAGTAGGCAATGCTGTACTCGTACCTGTGTATATGACTCACTGCCATTGTTGACACTGCGGATCAACTGTTTGGCTGATGAAGACTGTTCTAGACTAGACAGTGACATAGCTTCAGGATTAATCCGCATCTATGGCAAGCCGAATAAACGTTCATTCGCAATTGTTTATATCAACAATTGGAATTGCTGTTATCCATAATTTGAATTGCTGATATCAGCAGTTCGAATTGTCAATATCGACAATTGTGAATAAATGTTAATTCGGTTTGCCATACGCACCCCCCACCCCACATCATAAATTCCAGCCCCTCCTCACCTCGTCCCCACAGCATTCCATGGTTCCGTCCATTCGTCTTTCCCTCAATTTATGATCCAGCCCCGAACCATAATCATGTAGAGTTATTTATCGTTATTGGTTTGAAAAGTACGTTATGTGTGTGTATATCACTCAGTCAGCACTAACAGACTGCAGGACGTTATTACCTTCTGTAAGTATTACAGGCTGAACGCTAGTTCAAGACAAGCCCTGTGTTATCGGCGACACCGCATTCCTATAGGAGCGTCGCGTGACTTTCTGGCTTTTTTTCGATCTCAGCCCAACTGATCTTCACACAAAATGGCTCAAACGACGTGGATTCATTCACGCAAGGAATGTGCCTTTTGCAGTAAAAAATCGCTACTTTTCATACCCCCTGATCTCTAGGCCCCTAAAAGGTCATAATTTGGAGTAAAAAATTAACATTAGAAGTCCATAACGTTAGAAGTCCCGTTAAGAACGTGTTTGCCACTACTAACAGACTTCCGCACGTTATTGCCTTGTGTCAGCATCACAGTTAACGGTTTACCGACCGACGGTAAGATAGCTACCACTACTGCTAAATTCCGTCACTGTTGTCTCGATTCCCGCGGTATTACCAGATGCACGCTGCCCATCTCTGCGGTTACCGCGGTATTGCCCAGCGACTTGTTACCGTATTACCGTGTATTTTGGACACTCAATCGGAAGATTTGCTTTTTCCTGCCAATACTGTTCATTACCTTGTCTCCAGTGGCAGGACAGTTCCGTGAAGTTTCATAGTCACACACTGCGTTGATCATTGATTGCATATCATATTCGTTCGTCCCATTCCTGATTGACGTCAAGTGACTAATATCATCACAAATCAGCGGGTAACGTGTTAACCCTTTGACGGCCTCTGTTGCCATATGGGTACAGTTATAAAGCATCCCGTGCCAGACCGGGTTAAGCCATAATTTGTAATTTTGACATCCGGGCACTCTGACGCTCAGTCAGAGGGCGTCAAAGGGTTAACTAGCTATTAGTGAGGTTCGGTAATCGTTTTCGTTCCGATCGTTTGCTTTTCGAGTAGGATTCGGTGACTGGTTATTATTCAGTTTTGTAGAAGTTGAATGAAGACGCAGGACGGACGATATTTATGCTGTTGATATTCGTTTTATGCATGTTATACAGTAATAATGATTGACAGTAGATCATTCGTTGCACCAGTCTTAAAGCGTGTACTCAATGACTTGTGTAGGCCTATGTGTGTCAGACAGATTCTGTGTCATTCATTATTTGTTGTCATCGTCGAGACGATAATAAACAGGATCATACACATATACTAACCTTCATGTCAGCATCATGGATGGAAGTATGCATATATGTTAGTAATTTCACCGCAACCCTACCAAGACTCTCCCCCATGCTTGGTGGTGATTTCATTCAGGTTTCTTTGTATGTTTTCCGCGATAAAATGAAAATATAACTAGCGGCTATAATGACTTGGGGGGGGGGGGTGGAATTGTCCCTGCGCTCAAAGTCTGCAGACACACAGTAGGCCTACTGCTGTATAGTCATGTATGTTTTATAGCAAACCAGAGGGCACAAACCCCACAACCCCGCCGGGGATGGATGACGCCAGAGACTAGGCAACAGTTTATTATCTGGCAGTGAGTCGCCATAGAGCTCGGTCGAGCAGTTGCACAGTGGATGGATAGTACCGAGTGCGAAGATTTCCGCGGGGGAGGGGGAGGCATTAGGGTCCCCGCTCCCTTTGGTGCGGAGTAGGAACGAGCACGTGTATTGCTAAACATAGCTCAGGGTTGAATATTCCAAGATTTGTTGTTAAAGGGACAGCGTTAAATGTTTCGCCTTGGGTGTTACAGATACAATGTGGTAGTTCAAGCTACATTCAACTGATGTATGTAGCTAGGAGCCTTTAGATGACGAGTAGTCTATGAAAACAGGTGCAGCCCCTTGTCCCCAACTCTTTGATCTAGAGATGGATTTGACCGTTCTGTAAACCTTCCCCGTGAGCCTGACGTTCCACGCTAAATCTGAATGTCTCTGTGAGTGATGATTCATTTGTTCGACTGGAGATGAAAATTTTTGCCACCTCGGATGACTCATAGAGGCAGACTGTGCTCAGTACTCTTCGGGTGACGAATAATATCTAGCTGCGTATTATGTTTCGTCGAAATCGGTTTCTTTTTAGTTACTTTGCACACAGACAAAACCCGTATCCCATACACACAGGCCAAATACATAATTCTCCTACGGCAAAGTTTTCTGGAATAATAGTGTTACTGTGCATACATTAGCCCTAAGTGTTGCACGCCGTCCGTCTGTCCGTCCGTCCCGTGACTACGATTTTCTCGAAACAGGAAGGCCGTAGAAACTTCTAATTTAATGGAAACATGGCGCTGGACAACAGTGACTATAGGAGAGCAAATTTGAGGTCTAGAGGTCAAAGGTCAAGGTCACTGGGAACGAAAATGTAAAAATCATGCTCATATCTTCGTCAAAAGTGGATCGCTTTACGTCACACCAACACCAAAATGGTCATCGGCCCATTCTATACATATCGTCCAGTACATTTCACCAGCGAAAATGCTTCGTGTTTGTGATATTTGTGTGAAATTATCCACGTGAGCCGCATGTCGCAGCGTCACCTGGCCGTCCGTCTACTTGTCACATCCAGGGATGTCACATAGTCATGCGATATTTCGCGTTGTCTATGGGACCTACGTACACGCAAAGAAGCAAAATTCATATATATATATATATATATATATATATATATA
>Ga0056114_1001782_pt1 | contig 10267 bp, 8 predicted proteins | sample WorMetHERISLAND1_FD_77005 | JGI IMG/M metagenome (GOLD analysis project Ga0056114, IMG submission 77005) | Marine gutless worms symbiont microbial communities from Max Planck institute for Marine Microbiology, Germany - Olavius loisae HERON... ... | reverse complement strand
GCTGAGCATACAGTAGATTTGGATTCAGCACCCTTCAATACCCCCAAAGAACTTGTGTGCCATAAATTAACACGATTTGCCTATAGGGTCATGATTTTTTTAAAAATGACCCAGTCTAATATGAACCCCTAAATGGCTTAGTTTCCAAAATATTTGCATCAAAGTTGCAGACAAACAGACACACAGACACAGACACATTGAGTGACAATAATGGTCGCTAAAGCTCAGCAGTGCGCGAGCGAACATTGTCAGTCGTTTGGTTTCCTCGTGTCATTGTTCGCCAATAGTGTCAGTAAATAGTCATTTTGGCGGCTGATAAAGAACTAATTGCTGTGGCAATAATGTTGAATGTTGGGTTTGTTGTTGGCTGACAATGTCATTAGCAAAAACTTAATTGACGGTGTCACTGGTAGATTGATTGATTGAGCAATGTTTTACGTCCCCTCCAACACAGTATAGGTTATATGGGAGATGGGGGTAGTCCTGACTGCACAGCTCAACCTTGAGACGTTCTGTTGGTGATAATGGCTTTTACAGATCGCTGCTTTACTGCCACAGTAAAGGTACAGTGCAATGCATCTTGTCTGCTGTTTTTATGTGCCAACTGCGTTATAAATCAAAGACTGTAGTTTACCATTCATTATCAGATGATTGTTCAGTAAATATTTACAGTCTTACGTCATACAGCATTACTCATGGTTTTAATTTTTTGCTGCTTGTATTGCAGGAAAGCTGGTGTTGACATTGTGAAGGTAATATATCTGTTATTGCATTAGTCTACTGAAACTGAGTGCACTATTGGCCAGTGTGGCCGTTATAGCAACAGCAACATTGGTTGATAGTGTGGCACGGTTCTTTAAGTTAATGTTGCACTACCAGTTGAAGCTGATAAGACTAATGTGTATTTTCTAGGGTTTTGTTAGTTTGTTACTTAGGCTTTTTTCAGTCTTTCAAAGTTTTCAAAAAATTCACTTGAGGTTGTGACTCTGAGGAAGTCTAAGAAATAAGAAGGAAGTCACAAAGTATGATATTTTACCAGTTTACCCCAAAGCGATCTGTAGATGTGTGTAATTTTCGGTAAAGGGTTTTACCCCTGACAGTTACATCCACTGTGACAATTCGTTCAGGGGTTTATACATTGTAGATGGTCAATATTAAACTCTTACTTGATTTGCCATGTTGTGCTTAACCCTTTGACGCCCACTGTTGCCATACGGGTGCAGCTGTAAAGCCTCCTGTGCCACACCAGGTTAAGCCATCATTTGTAATTTTTGACATCCAGGCACTCTGACGCCCAGACGCTCTGGGCGTCAGAGTGCCTGGATGTCAAAAATTACAACTGACAGCTTAACTCCATCTGGCGCAGGATGCTTTATAGCTGTATCCATATGGCAACGGTGGGCGTTGAAGGGTTAACCCCAGTTGTATGCAGCTATGGACCTTGTAATTCTTGATGTACCAGCACAGCAGCATGTATCTGTATCCAGTGATGCGTGTTATTGTAGCTTGATCTTGATGACTCGCTGGAGGAACAGGGTCCGTTTGACATCATCGTTCACAAGCTGACAGATCAGATTGCACGCAGTCAGTCCGGCTGCAAAAATGCGCAGCAAAACATCGACCGGTTTCAGGTGACTGACAAGTACTGTCATGTAGCAGCACTATGGCATTTGTTTTGAAGTTTGACGTCGTTTTATTTTCTTTTGTGCATTTTTAGGTCCACTCAGAGTCGACCCATACCCATCAAAGTTGGTCTCAATGTCCGTCTGGCCATCCATAAAAAAAGTTTTTCCAATTTGAACAAAATTTGATACATAGGTAGAGGTCAATGAATGATACACGATGGTATGCTGTATGACCCGATCCAAGATCAAGGTCACAGTCATGGAGGTCTGAAATGGGTCGATTTCATTGTCTGTCCCCTCTGCCAGTATGCATGTAATCAAAATACTAATGGTGAATTTCGATACTCCGAGACATTGTCTAAATTTTAACCGGACAGATTTTGGATATTTGTTCTCGTTTGGCATCACGTGACCTTCAAACGTAGGCTGCATCACCGTTGACAAACTTATTTTGCCTCTTACGAGGAGTTAACCAGCAGTCCTCTGTGTGGCTTATTTATTAGTAATGCACCCGATTGTGTTTTAGTAATCTGTGTTCTATGCTATCTGTACTCTGTAGCAATATCCCAATATTACACACATTAACAAGATGGTAGAACCTTTGGCATGAACTGTGAGGCTACTTGGCTCCAGCCTTTTTAATTTGCTGTTCAGTTTTAGGATTTTTGAAAATTTTTGGCAGCACTGCTTAAGAGAAAACAGTACGTTTGACCAGCTGCTGCAACTTGCCGTTGGAGTTTTATTTTCAGTTGTATGTCATGGTCAAATTTTCTGTTTTTGCCTTATAGAACAAGAAAGCCCAGCTGTCGCTGACAAACCCACGCGACGCGAAAGCATGCCAAAAAATGCTCAGATTCGATGTGCTTACAATGTTGTCGCTGACAATACTGGTCTGTATTCATATGTTTAGCTGTTGTTGCGTCCGAAATCTGCAAAATCCCGAGAAATTCTCTGAAAATTCAAACTTATATAGAGTCCACGGTCATCCAAGATCATCGATCTTGGTGCCAATCGAAAGCGCATATGTACTTTCTTATCAGCCGCTAATACCGGTAGTAAATTTGGATGTATCTCTTACCGTTTTCGAGATATTGATGCATCTACCTTGAAAATACCTTTTCCCCACCCCTCCCTTGTTTGACGCCCCCTAGCGGCGGAACGCCATGAGATATTGACGTAATCTATACATCGCTGAAAAGTGCATTTAATGGGCTACAATTCCGTCACTGACGTTATTCATTTAGTCGTTGTTGTCTCGCAAAATCAGGCAAAATTCCGACAAAATTTGACCCTACAGCAGTTCAAGGTCATTCAAGCTCATCGATCTTGTTGTCAATCGAAAGCTCACATGCGACTTTTTATTAGTCACTAATAGTAACTTTGGCCGTATCTGCTACCATTTTTGAGATATTGACACTTAAAGCTAGAAAGTAGCTGAATTTTCCCACCCCACCCTTTTTTGATTCCACCACTCGTGGGGAACCCCTTAGAATTTTGTGATGAAATTTGGCATCAGCAAACTAGAATCGTGTGGCTAACAGCTGGCTTTCTTCGTTTTGACAATACCGGCTCGTGACAGACAGACGGACATGTTGCTCTCGCAAAGACCCGCACTAGCATAGCGTCGCGCGGGTAAAAATCACGAGCTCCGTACTTCAGTTAGTAATAGTGCTTCTGTTCGGTGACCATTTTGTACGGCAGCCTTCATCGCACATTAGGTTCATCTGTATGACATCACTGCATGTGATGGCGAGGCATTCAGTGATTTATCATATGAGTCAACGTAGTGCTGATGTGCGGTTGGCTTGTGAGCGTTGCACAAGAAACCTGTCTTATTTCCTGGCCGATTGTCGCAAAAAGCAACTAAACCAGGGTAGTTCTGTTTTGCTGTATTCCGCGTTTTCTTTTTTGTTTGCTTTTTCTGAGTTGTGTTTCATTTGTGTGTTTTCTGTCTTTTAATTTGTCTACTACTGTCCCGTATTTTCCAGCGTGAACAAGCATGAATGGCACTGTATGGCCTAATTGTGCTCACACTGATGTGCGGTGCAGGAGTATATTTCACGTCACCCTTACATTATTGTTATTGATCCGTTGGAGAACATTATGAAACTGTTTGACCGACATCAACAGTACAATTTAGTGAAGCAGTGTTTGGCGTTCGACGGCATCAGTGGTTCGTCTGATTCTGACTATCTAAATTAGTTTCTTGTTTTATGTTTTGTCGAATTAATGCGTTAATTTATGCATTAATTAACGTGTTAATGTCTTCAAGAATTAATCACAATTAAATAGCGTTGTGTACAATGTTGTATAAACCAAAAAATGTATAAAAATACAAAAAAATCATAAATTAAAATGTGCCACTCAGATACTAGTTTTTTGCATGCATCGATAAAAAAATTAGAGGGAACACTGCGTGTGGCCACGGCCAATCCCATTGGCAGAGACGGTGTCTAAGTTAGTCACCACCATCACCATGTACTATATTTTATATCCATGACACTCCCCACTGTGTAACGCTTCATACCAGAACGAACTTTAAGGTGAATTGATTTGCGTAAGTGCGCGCGCACGCGCGCTGCACTGGCTGGCCGTTACGCTGCCATATGCCTTACGACAATTCCCGCAGCTTGTATCTAGGCTGCAAGGCATGCTGAGTATACGATATGTGGCTAGTGAATGTTAATCCACTCGTATATCAGTTATCATTTAACCCGCACCAGTCTGAGTCTGAGGACCGTGCGTATATAGCTTAGTGTCACTGTGGTTTGGAAACGACTCTTTTTTTACCATCAGATTGGTACATGTTAATAGAGACATGGTGGTGGTGGCATGGCTTAGCGGTAACATGTCAGTCTCAGTCATGAATATGTGTCAGTTTGATTAGATGTTTGTGTTGCACCGTAGACTCCTCGTGTTTTGCGCCGTCGTTCGTTGAATTCACTTCGGCTGATGTTGAAACAAACCTCTGTGCAATGAAGTCGCAAGCCGTGCAGTTTCCAATTGGTCGGTCTCTCTTTGATGCATATTCATGATTTGCTGTTTACACATCTTATTAGTTGGCGGTGCTCAAGGTTTTGCTGAGATACGTTCAAGAAAATGTTAATGGTGGTTTGATAAAAATGATATCAAAGTTAGTTCCTTGATCTAATGTGCATATATGTTTCAAGTGTGACGTCAAGTGTTTGGTTTTATGTTATCTTTGTGATTAAACTTTCTTAAAGCATGCTTGTTGGAACTACGGTATGGTTCAAAATAAAACATCATTCCTTTTGTGTGTTTTTTGTACAGTGTGGACCAGAATAATGCAATTGTAATAATTCTTTCCACATTGGCTTTCATGCAGATGAACCTATTGATAGCCACCTCACCTGAAAAATGTCACTATGCTACCTTGTGAAATTGAAAGTTTTGTTCGGACTGTTTAATGTTACAGTTATGTGAACAGCAGTGTAGCTGAGTGAGAATAGTCAAGAGCAGAAACAGTAAATAATCGGCCAGCACAGCTCAGTATGCATTCATCAGAAGAGAACAGTAATTAGATGAACTGATATGCTTTCTATTTAATTTTATACTATAAAGAACATATTAAAAATTGTTATTTTAGATTTTGTTGAAGAAGACGTTTTGGTGTCACTTACTTAGAATACAGTGTAGTTTGCAGTGACAAGTTGTGCATTGTTTGTGAGATGAGTTTATGACACTCATCAGTTGTGATACATTACAATGCTCCAGTCAATGTTATTGTTCTGTTGACAGTCTGTAAGCCAATGTCTGCTCACGGCTCCAGTCACTGCCATCAGGTTTGTTCAGTTCTTACTGTGATAATATCTACTTGATTACAGGTGGATCTTTTGTACCAGTTATTTGATCTGTTCCTAGTAGAATCAGAAAACAGTCTAATAACAATAACAAATATCAGGATTAGATTGGATTGAGCAGTGTTTTACGTCCCCGCCAACACAGTATAGGTTATATGGGAGACAGTATAACAAATATCAGAATAACAAATGCAGTGACGTTATAACAGCAGAACCATGCGGCATGTCCAAATGTTTGTCTAGGTCAAATCTATTGTTAGAGACATCACTGCAATGGCAAACAGCGCTATTCACTCCTTCGGTAGTTAGTGTTTTGCTAGTGGCGGGGTTTGCCGTCTCAGCCCATCGGGGTGATACACTTGTCCTGTTGTTATACAGATGTCGATTGTGTTCAACGAGGGTGGCTTGAAGGACGCCGCGGCGCCGTGCATTGCGCAGACGTTTGTCAATCACAACGCTCAACTGTTCAAGGTCTACGTCCTCGGCGATCAGCAGTTTGTCGTCCAGCGACCGTCCATTAAAAACATTTACGCTGGCAGTGAGTGACCGATCGTTAGTTTTCGAAATTATTTGACTATTTTGTTGTTCAATGAATGTTATACTGTTACACTAGTTACTGTCTTATATCACGCAAGCCATTTGTATTTGTAATTTATACTATTTTGTTTGCATGTGAGTGATGCTATATATGGATTTGTTTAGTTGTAAAAAATATCATCCCTGAAATGACCCATACTGTGTCGAGTGAGTCGTTAAACCTTACTCGACCAACCGACCAACCAAGTCTAGTTGTAGCGTCAGTTTGTGAGTGAAAGTCACTTAAAGACCACTGTACCATCATGAGCGTCTCACTAACCTGAGTAACACTACTGGAACACATAAAGGTAAAGGTCTGAGTACTTGCTATAGCGCTGCTTGCCTGAGCTCAGCAGTGCTTTGCAATCTTGGAAGTGGCAGCTGATTGGCATGGAGTACTGATACTGCGACGCATTATGCAGCCGTCCATTGCCCACGATAACGGACAGTTGGACCTGCAACGCAGCACGACAGACATACCACCACCCCAGTTAACTGCACTAGGCCTTCATTCCATAACCTGTAGGTTACTACTCTTTAACTGACCCCGTATTGGTGGCAAACTGCGTTGGTGTTTGTACACAGCAGCCAAGGGTGGGATTTGACCTCGTGGTCGCAAGCACAAGTCCGGCATTGTACCACACGGCCTTGGCGTGAATGTTTAAATGGAGAATGGTGGATAGTATCCGGGAGATTGTTCCCGTAACTGTGAAGGCTCATTCACACAATGTCGCTGATCAGACCGAGCGCAGGCAACGCTGTGAATTCATTGTTACCGTCAGACAGATTGCGTTGAAGGTAGCGTGGTGCTGATCAAGACAAGCATATAGACAAGCATGCGGAGCTTTATTGAACCAGTTCCGTGTCCGACAGCCAGTGAATAGCAACAGAATGTGGTCGTAGAACTGAGATTAGAAGCTGTATAGAAATTTTGGCGAATGATGATCAGTAAGTGTTCTACAAAGATCTCCTCCATAGACGAATAATTTCTTTTATACATGCCGTTGGTCATACTAATAAACTTTAATTAAGGCATGATGTAGCCGCTATTTGCGTGGCTCAAAATGCCATAAATCCTTAACCAATCAACTGTAGCACTGTGCACATACTAGAGAGTGACAGTTTTAAACTCGTGACACATGCAGCAGGGTCAGTGACAAACCGTACAGTATGTATGTATACATGTTGCTTGTAAGTCAGATCAACTGCAGTTACTAGCTGTTGTTTATCGACAGCTGAATGTGGTGGTCCTTCACACGGCATGACTGTGTCAATTAGGTGTATTCTGATAGTGCTGTGTGGCGTCGTGTAGATCATGAGACGATATTCTTCAACAGTAATGATATATCAAAGACCAACGCGTCATCGTTCCTGACACAGGTACGATATATTCTCTGACTCGTCTTGCAAGAAAACTTTCACAAGTGCCACATGACACACTTGTAAGTCAGGTGTCAGTTAAAGGTTAAATCATATAGCTCTTGTGTGCACACCTCAGAGCTATGGGATGTCATTTGCCATATATGGGATCACACAGTAATACCTGCCACCCGACACAGGTGAATGCATCCGCCTAAATCAGCCCGAAAGGCTTGTACTCGATTTAACTACCTCAGAGGGATGGAAGGCTGAGTTGACCTAGGTAGCTGGTTACATTCCGAGATGGTTTACCTACCCACATTACTAACCGGGCCTGAAGTAGAGCAACTACGTTGATCAAGAACAATGCGTTACTGCTGATGTACCGTCAAGAAAATACTCACTCATTGCTAAGCCAGGCCACCACTAGCATGGGTGGGGGACACGTGTCGCCAATATTGTGAAGTGAGGAACTGAAATATTGGTTACGTTGTGTTGTTTTCACTGATGCAGCATGCGCAACATTGCAGTTTTCCCCACAGTAGCACTAGGTGACTTCTAAGTGTAATCCCAGTTTCAATATAACTAGCATTAAGGGGGCTCTCTGGCGATGAAAGGATTTTACGTTTTTATTAGTAATTATGTATTATCCCAATATCCCTATGACGCACGGATGTCAAAAATTACAAATGACGGCTTAACCCTGTCTGGCACAGAATGCTTTACAGCTGTACCCATATGGCAACAATGGACGTCAAAGGGTTATAGTCATACCAACAGAAGAACTGAAGTATAGCAGTTAGAATGACAAGCGTGTGTGTGTGTAGATTGATGAGGATGAACTGGAGCTGCCAGTGTTTGAGCCGGATGCTGATAAGCTTCGGAATCTGACTGTCAGGCTTCAGCGGACGTTTGGCCTCGACCTGTTCGGCATCGATGTCATCATAGAGAACGTCACTGGACGATACGCCATTATCGACGTCAATACATTCCCAGGTTTGACACCCCACTGTTCAGAATGTAGTCGATGTGTGAGCTGTGATATACCAGTGTTGAGTCTAACCCTTTGAATTTGTCTGGCTGTTATTGTATTGTTAACATATTAGTCTAAATAGCTGCTTGAACTCCTCGTACCTGCACTTGAGACGATGGCTTCAGAAGCCGCGTCTCTTGGGCTCGAACTGAACTGGCACAAGACAGAAGTCTAAGCTTTGGGCAGCAGGAAGGATGAGCCATCTCAGTCACAGTTCTAGGGCAGGAGGTTGCAATGGGTGAAGAGTTATGTCTGTCTTGGCTCCCTTGTCCACTCAACAACTCAAAGCGCTTCTGATATCTCATGTCACAACGCCGTCATCGTGAAAAAACTTGCTCTCTAAATTGATCGCTTGTTTGTTTCACTGATTCATTGCTTGGTTGGTTTTTTATCACTTGAATTGGATTTGTATGGATGACAAATTATCTTATCGGCGATCTGTTCTGTTCTATCTGAGTTTCATCTGCCGATGCGCCATTAATAAACCGCTCACTCAGCGTTGCTAAGTCGTCTTGCTGTTTGCTAGGATACGAAGATGTTCCCGACTTTTTCCAGCACTTGTTCAACCTGATGAAGCAGAAGCGAGCGACGGCTGTTTGCAGTCGGCAGAACTGTGTTAGCAACTGACGACTGAGATTTCTGTCGAGCGTTTTGAGTCTCATATGATATGCTGCTTTTGCGTACATTGTGGTCTGCATGAAACTCTTGTTATGGCCTTTCGTACGGCGCATTTCCGTCCTGCCTGCAAAGGATTTTGTGTCACTTGTGTATCTCTCGGTGGTGGAAAGAGGCTGTACATTCGGTTGTTTTGTTTTCGTGAATTATTTTAGTATCTGTGTTGCGTTTGTTTCATTTCGTTGTGTCACATTGTCTGTGTCGGCTGCTGAGCGTGCATAGTGACGACATACTGAGCTCACGTATAACTGCTGTAGGATGACGTGTGGGTTTTTTTACATGTTTTACGGAATTTCCTTGTAAAATTATTCATCCCTGCGTTATATACTTCGGCAGGTTTTATAGGTTACAGATGTAGGCTTTTTTTAATACAGCGTACACTGTGTGTTCCGGAAAAAGTGATGGCAAAATATGAATCCCACAACATATTGCTTTAAATTATCGATCGTTTGAGACGAACAGTGTAAGAAAATAATAGAAAAACAAACCTTCATCTTGAGGAAATCTTAGCTGAGTTCATTTTACTGTAAAGCACTAAATTTTTTGCTTGCATCTAATTTTTGTGAATTTCGCGAGTAGCGCAAAATTGCGCAGTGAATGTTCGGATTGTCCATCACTAAATTTCAAACAGGCACTGAATAGGCCTACTAGTACATATGGCAATGCACATTTTAACGTGGTACAACCATCGCACCATCGCCAGTTTCCAGGCGCAGTGACCTCAGTTTTATTAACTGTCAAGTGTCCCTGTAATGCTTTCCATGACAATGGTACTGTAATCAATACCAATATTAACAATGCTCCCATCCACACTTAGGTATGTCAATGAACCTATTGGCCTGGAGTTTTCTATACTCATTCGTGCACTTTCTGTAACAGACCTTCACTGAGAATCTACAGTTTACCTTATACTAACTGCCCTTTGCATCTGCGCATTTCTCATGAACCCATTTAAAACAGTGCAAAAACCTACCATGTCATCAACATCGTTAAACTCCTAGAAGTCTTCGCCAGCAAACGTTTGTCCACTTTAGAAATAATGCATTCACATTTCAATTTATTTTAGTTACACTCGAGTCGTGGTCATAGCGGCTACCTTTCAAGTATTCTGCACAGTGATACATAGATGTTTGTTACTCTTAAACTGTTACTGATTAGTTTGTTGTAAACTCTGGTAT
>Ga0056114_1001781_pt1 | contig 10268 bp, 6 predicted proteins | sample WorMetHERISLAND1_FD_77005 | JGI IMG/M metagenome (GOLD analysis project Ga0056114, IMG submission 77005) | Marine gutless worms symbiont microbial communities from Max Planck institute for Marine Microbiology, Germany - Olavius loisae HERON... ... | reverse complement strand
TGCCGCTAGCATTCTTCGTTTTGACACAATACCGGCGCGTGACGGACGCACAGACGGACGGACAGACACGTTGCGATCTCTATAACCCGCGCTAGCATAGCGTCGCGCGGGTAAAAATCGGTCAATATTTAGGAAAGATATGCACAAGAGTATAGCGTCTCCTTTTTTTGACTCACAGTGTATTATACAACAAGTCCGCCTATTTCAGGTGCGATGGAAGACCGCTCCACAGTATGGGTCCAGCAGCTGCAAATCCTCTATCACCGAAGGTGCTGTATGTTCGCGTCACGACGCATGCTCAGCTCGCTGTGGAACTTAGTCATCGGTCATGATCATCGGCGACAAGATGGCAGCCCAGTGCGCTGTCAGAACATGACGATGGACTAAGGTAAGGTCTAAGGATTTGCAGTTACTAGTAGTTTTTCTGCATCATTGTCTACGTTTTTGTGTCGTTGTAAAAATGTTTAGTTTTTTTATTGTTCTGCACCAGTCATGAGACTGGCTGGGATGATCGTCTTTAAAATAACCTATGATGTGTCAAATGGGACGACAAACTCCACTCAGCGCACCTCGACTACTCATTCCACACGACGACATAAATAAACAGCCGACAGGAAAACTCACTGAATTAATCAGTTCCAAGAACGGGACTTCGCCGAGGTCCTTTATAGGCTTCACAGACACCTCACCATCAACAAACACATCTGGGTACTCATACTTCATCACCTAGCAACAATGACACACACAACGTCTCACTCACAGGTCCAGCTAATAACACTACGCAGCTCACAGTCATTGACGACAATCTGTGTGATGCTTCCAGAAACAGGAATGCTTTTTAACCTGTAGTTAACTGGACATGCTAAAAATAGAAAAACGCTATAACAGATTAGTGGTACAGAAAGTGGAGGTAAAAACATCCGTGATCTGTGCGTCTCTTAAGTTGCTGTGTTGGACCCAGACCGGTGGACAGAGGCAACCAGTGCCACAGAACACAGTGTATAACACAGTTGATCCTCTGCTTCTTTATCACAACTGATGGATGGACAGACACTTTGCCACCACATATACCATGCTTATGCACAGCATGGCATGGACAACAAAACGAACCATTTATAGCACCGACCAATGTGCATCTGCAGTATATCCAATCGGAAACAGATATCTCTATCATCTCAGAGGTTATACGTGGATGCTAATATTTGAAGCTGTGTGACATTCAGTCACCGTCAACACTGTTTCACATTCTACGCAACCACAGACGTAGGTGAGACTCTTCCGACTGTTGTGATGACAAAGTACGACATATTGCAATAAACAGAGGAAACACAGGTTTCTCACCATTGCAGCCGGTCTGGTCACATCAGCTCCTCTCTCTTCATCCACACTGCAACCAAGTCAGACAAAAAGCAACTCTCTGTTAGGTCACTTTGAAGCTTTTAGAGCTTTAATCAGCATTATCATTAACCACTGTTTAAACTACAATGACTGGCTAACTAAACTATTGATGGTTTATCTAGTTTTAATTCATAGCTTAAAACTAAACATGTTCACGATATATATTTGTAGCTTGGTGCCAGCTTTGGATATTTTCTGGTTTTTGAAGCATTATAAATCCACTGCTTACTTACTTACTTACTTATAACATTGAAACTATGCCTACAGCCCAGGTGACAGAACTGAGCTATCTGAATTCACTGAGACTTTAACTTTTAAGTTCACAAGTCAACTTTAAAATTAAATCTGTTCATTAGCGGGATGCAGAAATTGTTCAACTGTAATTTGGTTTAAATTTAACCTTTATGTTACAAGTTAACTTTCCTTGCCGAAAATTACTGCCTAATGCAGAAGACTATGGACTCAAATGGGGCGTTTTTGTTCCAAGCCTGACCAGGTTTGATCAGCCCGGGTACCTATCAAGTCGTTTTTTAATTGTTTCCGGAACAAAAGATCCTTCCGGAAAGCACCGGGTGAGAATAAAAACGTTACGGACTAGAAACGCAGAAAGGTGGTAGCAGCGAGCGCGGCCAGTGACTCGCATCAGCCAATCCATGTCAGAGTCGCTTTTTTCGCCACCTATCCGGAAAGCTCGAGGTCTAGACCGCGGACCTTTCCAGAAAGAATTAAAAAACGCACCCAATATGTCTCTCCAAATTAACCACATAATTAAAACACCTCTCAGTAGCTTCTAACCTTGAGAGTACAAGTTATTACGCTAACTAAATCTAGACAACAAACCTAGAATCATTCGGGGAAAATAGGCTGGTGTAAAAAACAAAAGTAGTAAATTACAAGATTTACACAAGTACCTGACGTTAGCTGGAAAGGAGGCACGATGAGTGATGGATTCCCGACGTAGTTCAGGTATGCAGTCGTAGCAGTCAGTTGTCTCAGATGACACCGGGTCAGGTTTTGTAGCTTGACTGGCTGAAGTTGACTCAATTGGAGACAGACTGCATGACAGATGGTCTGGCAACGACTTCTGAGTCGACGACGGCACAGGAGTTCCAGTTCTGGAGCTAGACCTGATCGCGATCTTTGGCAGGCGTTTGGTCAGCATCCTTGACGATGAAGTCTGGTCCAATCCCTCACTGCATGACGAGACGTCAGTGTTTGATCCCAGAGACCGTTCCAAAGGTCCCGGTGATTCACACGACTGATGTGTATAACTGCGTCCTACTGGCTCGTCTGCTGGCTGTGGGACTGGTGTGGTGTCAACGGCCTTGTCGCTAGCAGAGAAATTCTCTCGGTGATCAGGAACACCAGGCAAAGGACCAGACTGAAATAGTGTCTCTGGCTCAGAACTCAGAGGCATCACATATCCTGCTGTAGCAGCTTCATCACAGACCACAGCATCAGCCTCAGACACCTCAAGGTTTCCACCGTGGCCTGAAGAGTTCAAGGACGTAGACCCTTTACCATCCGCTGGATGCTCTCCAACTACAGGACACGGATGCTCCTTGAGATCCACAGAATCGTCCACGTCTTCATCCAACCCAGTGGACAGCATCGGAATCTGCTCCGGTATTTCTTCCAGATTTGTGCTCGGAGGTCCCCTGCTGCCATGTGGCTCTGTTCTGCGTCCACGAGAACTCTGAGATGGCGTGCCGGTCTCAGTCAGCTCTGGCAACGACCTTGATGCCCTGGCTCCGTCACTGGGACATTTCAACATGGCCATTATCATCTTGCCACGCCCGACGCCCTTCTGTGGACTGGGCTCTGAACTCCCCGGCAATTTCATGCTGGCCAACAAAGATCCTGGACAACTGGCAGTGGATGGAGGAGAATCAACATCGGACACCGGGGCGGAAACCACCTTCAAATGTTGCTGATCAGTTCTCACACAATCTCCAGCAAGGACAGGAGCAAGCGGACCGTGGACGCTACCGGGAGAACTCCTTCGTGAAGAGCTTGCTGACGATAAAGATCCATTTGCCGCAGGTGAATCAACCATTGATGACTCACTGTCTTGGAGGGATTTCTTCACCTCAGCCTTTGCTGAAGTTTGACCAGCTTGTGCATCACCATTCAAAGGTAAAGAATGGCTTGTTTTAGGTGACGACACTGCTGCTAGCGGAGACCCACCGACATCTCTTGTGGCAGCCGATCCTGTCGTTGAACCCTGAGAAGAATTCAACTTGAGGATCCTCGGTGAAGGTGAGAACGTCAAGGAGTCAAGCAGTTCAAGTTCTCTGCATGCACTGTCATGCTGTACTTCTGACATATTGCCCTGAGACTGTGGGGAGGTGGATGGCAAGGCTGGAGGTGCCTGCTGCACACCTACCATAGCTTCAGCCGACTCTGAAGGACGCTTCTTACTGGCCTGTTCCTCACTGTTGTCCATCACCTCTGGATCACTGACTGGCTGGACATGTGAACGGCGCAATGAAGACGGCGGTATTCCTGGTGAAACACAGGTACCAATTCACATGTTCAAACCCACACGACTTCTCTGCGTTCATGATTTATATACATGATCTTTATTGTAAACTTCTCATAATATCCACATAAGTGTGATGTGAAGTTTTTGAAGGTCCAGTAATATATGACTGTAACGTAACGTATTTTGCTACGACTTTCAAAGTTAATTTCGGACCACATGTAATCTCATCATCTACCAAAATCTTAACATAAGAACAAATAAATAGCAGCAGTTTAACAGGCGACACAACACACATCCTACAAAGTAGTTTCCTACTGAAGACTGATATGTGTATCTTATGCCAGTGCAAAAAGATACCAGGATAAATCTGTATGCTGGTTATCACACAACACTTTTAATCTCTGTATATGACTGGACGCATTCACAATCGATATGCTGTGAGCACCACGCTATAAATGTGGCCTGACTAGATAATGAAAAACTGACGTCAACTAACAACGCTGATAGCATGGATTGGTCAAACATGGTGAGTACGAGAAAAAGTTGTAAAATTTCTATATTCTCTTGTATTTTGTGGCCCAGTGGATGTAATCGCTTTAGAACTGCAGAACATGGTTAACATCTGAAAAAAAACCACAATGGAATGAACGGCAGTGCTACCAGAATGTGCAATAATTTACCGACCGGGGATGTTTAGCCATTTTGGAAAGCATGTGCAATAGACAAACAGATGGAGCTTTGTTGACTTCATATAACATGCTATGCATAGAGTCATGTGAGCGAAAACAAATAAAAAAAAGAGAAATATGTTGCAAATCAATGTCGGCAGAAACATACCTATCTGTATATCGCCGACAACAGCTGCGTATTCATTACAAACAAGAAGATCGTTAACACAGAAACGACGACCATTCTGCAAACCACACAACCTCACGGACGATCGACCGTCGTCACACTGTCCAGTGATGAATGCCTGCCAGTCAACGGCATCTACAAAACACACGTACACCATCTAGCTGGTGAATTGAAATTCGTTGTAAATTGCAAAACTGACTGACAATTTTTCAACTTGTCATTAGTTTCCGTGACACAAATAGCATAAAGTAAAAGTTTCATTTCCTATAGCCCTCAGCCAGACACCAGCCAAAGCCATGAGACCATGGACACGGGGCTAATGCATCACGTGGTATGCCCGTTTACTCCCCAGCTTTCACTGGTACTCATTAACCGAACTTGGAGCAATGGCACACTGAGTTGGTGTTGGTATACAGCAGCCGTGTGCAGTATTCAAACCCGCGACCTCTCGATCGCAAGTTCAGCACCGTACCACACGGCCACAGCTTAACATTAAGTCACGCAGACACAGAAGCATAAAACTAGTTCATAAGTTCTTGGAAAAGGTGGGAAATTGTACCAGGCCTCGCAACATGGAGGACGATGTTCTGCAGCATTTGTACACGTACAACTGATTAAATGATTAGAAATATGACGAGGTGGTGGCCTGGCTTAGTGGTAGCGCGTTGGTCTCGATCAACGAAGTTACTCTACGTCGGGCCCGGTTAATACTTGGATGGGTGAACATTTGCGGGTAAACCATCTTGGTATAATCAGCCACCCAGGTCAACTCAGCCTTTCATCCTTTCGGGGTCGATAAATAAGTACCGGCAATATGCTGGGGGTAAAGGCGTGGCAATCACCTCTGTCGGGTGGCAGGTAACACTGCATGATCTCATATGACAAGTGGTCTCACGAGCGCATTAGAGGTATCGCACATTATGCGCTATACAAATCGACGTATACTTTACTTTACTTTACTTTTAACAGTCATCAAAGGATGGCCATGCTACTAACACGCCGGACACGAATAATGTGTTAATATTATTTGACTGCCTGCCACAACGTAGCATTTGTCAAAATCACTGGTTTCAACTTATGGAAAGTTGGTGATTAACATTTAGATACAGCTTTCAGACTCTTGCTGCTCAACAGCACGGCACAGCATATACAGAGGACTACATTGCACTCCGCTTAAGTGCATGGGTTCCGGACGGCCAAGGCGCTATGCACATAAGCGGGGTATGCAGATAGGTGGAGTGCAGTGGATGGCATCTCTCTACAGTAGGGCTACATTGAACATCAACGCATTGTGCTAGAGTCAGTCTTTTGAAAATGCGCTTTGACATTTGTAACTTTTTACGCACTTTGATAAGATTATAATGTAGCCTGCAGTGCCTATACACCTAATAGAAAACGTTTGTTTGACAGCACAGTTCAAATGACTGGCAGTTACTACAGTGCACGGCACGGTTAGGTCTACAGCCAGCGAGTGAAGTTGCTGAATTAGTGGACCGCGCATCAGTTACAGCCTGCAATAAACAGACTGACCGCCGGCGCGCACCCATCCCTCATTACGGGCAGGGTGGGGGTCTGCCCATTGCAGGAGTGTTAATGCTGTCAGCAATGGACAGATGGCCGGTCAGTGGCACGCATGGACGACTGGACATTCTTGTATTCAGTCTGTGTGTAATAGGACACCAGCAGCTATGAGAGATGTGAGCACATGGAGGTGCCTATGCAGTTATGCGGAGTGAAATGCATTGAACAAAGCTGACTGGGACTCACGCTGGCTATGCATTTAGCCGAATTATGCAGTTAAGCGATATGCGCTTATGCGGAGTTGCTTCTCATTGAAATAGCCTAGCATCAATTGGGACCAGAGTCTAACTATGCAGTTAAGCGGATTATGCACTTATCGGATATGCACTTAAGTGGAGTGCACTGTACTTCTGTAATGCATGGCTTTTCAATCAGCATAAACGTTCATTGCATGACTTTATTAAGAAATGAACACAATGACATCGAACAACAGTGGATTTTCACGCAATTATTAGCCACCGATAACTTCCGTTTGTCACATAATTTCTTCACAACTGACCTGCAATCAACTTGTCGACAAATGTTTTGGCTGCCGAGTCCCATTTCTTGCTCGGCCTGAAACAGAAACGTCTAACACAAGTTACACTGCAAATAGATTAATAACAGTCACACGCACACACAGCAACGGCGTCCGTAGTAGATTTCAGCTTGAGCTGTTAAACACTCGCATTTTTCTTCAGCAAACCAGTAAGCAAGTAGAAGCCCTTTTATATAGTGCAAATAAGTGAGAAAAAACACCTCTACTGCACTGGCTGCAAAGCACGTTTTTAGGTCACGTCTGAACTGATCTGGCTCACAGTTTGATACTGCAATCAACAGCCTACTGTGTGACCAGCATAAGCAACGGTACAAGTACTGAAGCTGCTATGACAAATGCATGGTAGAGTCAGTTGATGATGAACAGATCATCACAGATGATGATGAATGGCAACGTCAGTGAAAACAACAGCAATGTGATCGTCAAGGCACAATTGGTTCTAGAACCAAACCAACCAATCCTGTAGCATCCATTCCCTCTAGTTTCCTTAGTTTTATGTGTTTACATTCAAAGTTTCCTTGGCAAGACGTCATGCTGCAGTTAAGGTGATAGTGTTTACTGTTTGTGATTAGCAACAACCTTAACAAGGCCCTTGCAAGTTATATAGCACTGGGGATGCACTGTGGGCTGACATCAAGAATTTCCTCAGCTTTGGCGATCCTTAATAGGTCGCCTCCCATATAGTAAGGTAAAGGAGTCATTTACGTAAAAAGTCTGAACAAGATCTTCTGTGTTCATTGTAAGTCGCATGCAAAATGAATAAACAACATGTCATTGTCTGCACAGATAATGACTGTAACACAGCAGACAGCACAAGAAACACTTTGTATAAACACAGCAATTGATACATACAACTGTATTAAACAGACATTTAACAGGTGACCTGAATTATCCCATATTATCTCAGCTGCACATACCATTTTCAACTTTCAATTTTAGTTCAGTCATGTGGATTATGTTTTAGTAGCAGTTAACATATACCACTAGGCCACTGCAGTACAGTCATGCACCCACATATACAGAACTGACTTGACACATTATATAGGTCATTTCGGAGACAAATGACCCAGAAAATATTACTCACCGGTGCAAAACACGCAGTATTCTCAACCAATCACTTGGCTGATATTGACAAGACTAAACATAATGACAACCAAAACAACACAAACCTAAACAAGCAGACAAGAGAACCTACTGAAATATTCACCAAATGAAACTAAAGCCTGGTTAGGGGCCTTTAATGCCAACATAGACAAGACCGATGTGCTTACGTTACGTGAGACCTGTAAAGAACAGTATTTTGATATTCTATGTAACACTATCAGATCGACATGTCAATATCAGTAGCAACATAGAACTAAACTGACTGGTAGCTGACGGACGTGAGTTCAACATTCGACATCAATGACTGAGGCTGGATTCCATCTAAGACCACTTCACGCACTTGAAACGGTACTTTCAGAAACTCTTTCTGCGCTTCTCGCACGCTACAATGCACAATAACAACACGTCTTGTAAACTAATGAATATTTATCACCTCTACAAAACATGTTCTTGGTACATGTCATTTACCAGGAACATGTGTAAAACTGAGATGATGATGATAATTAGAAAAATATCTTTCGTTACATTAGAGAATTTCTATTATAAGTAAGTTAAGTAGTTAACAGAGATTACACGGCACTGTCGCCTCACACACCAAATGTGATATCCTAAATGAACGCTACATGACGGGCTGCATTGCATTAAATCATACTGGGCTCATTTTTTTCGAAGTCTGACTAGGTCTGACTAGCCCGGGTAGCGTTCTAGTCGTTTTTTTAATTATTTCCGGAACGAAAGATTCGCGTTTTTTAATCGTTCCGGAACGCACCGGGTGAGATCAAAAACGTTACGTGCTAGCGATGCGGAAAGGTGGTGCGGCGGGAGGGGTGAGTCACGTCAGCCAATCAGATGTTGTTTACATTTTGATTAGCGCGCGCGTTCACTGACGACGTCATTGTGCCGGCGCAGAAGAAGATACTCAATTCGAGGTATAATTTTGTTTTGTTTCACTGCGCGTAAAGATAACTGTACGGGTGTGTAATCCTCTGCCGTTTGCCAGTACTTTTGTATATAGTGAATATAAATGAATATGTGCACGTTAAAATGTTTGCGGGCCTAGGTTATACAGCGCTGCCGACAGCTTCGATCGTTAATGCTAATAGTTGGCCAGCAATTCATATGAAACTTAGGTTTTGCATTGCCAAAGTGCGAATGCGTAACAACTGCAACATTTATGTGCATATACTCAGTGGCAGCAGCCTTAGCCGTGCTCGGCGAGATTTCGTACGCAGCGATAGCTAGAGGGAACACGTTGTGGGCGTGGCGACCTCTTTTCCGTGTCAGAGTCGATTTTTCGCCACCTTTCCAGAAAGGTTCATGTCTAGACCGCGACAAACCATGGGACCTTTCCGGAAAGAATTAAAAAACGTAGCCACTATCAGAGCTGTCGAGACTTTTGGAATTTCAAACCCAAGTAAATCTGACCAATAAACTATCACCGACACATCACTTTCTTCAAATGCTATATTCAGCTCATCAGCTATAATAATTTTTAATGTAATTAATTTAATTGTTCTTGTGCAGCGATTTAACTCTGTTTTGTTGCAGAAAGTTTTTCTGCAGACAGCCGCCTGGAGGATGACCTACAGAGTTATACATCTTGCTTAGCTTAATTTTTTTCCTATCTCAGGAATTGCTACCAAGGGTTAACAAAATTTAAGAAATAATGCACTTACTCGGTCACAGGTATAACGATGTGGTCTTTACCATAATCCACCAAGCTGCAACTAACAACCACAGCTTCAGTGTGAGAGCAAGTAACATCACTCTATATAGCACATCGCTTTTTACTTTGTTATGAGCAGACAATAAACCATCCATGATGATGATGTGTTAGTAACGAGAAAAGATTAGTCACAGAGCAGAGTCTCTGAGTGAATCTCGGAGACTGTTTCAATTCACACAGCAGCAGCACTAGCAATCAAACAAAGTTCCTCAGAAGACTGTCAGCCAAAACCGAAGAATGTCTAGCTCACACGATGGGCAGAGATCTGAAGTGAAGACATGACACGACACAGTAGAAATGTGTATAAAATAACTTGATTCAAACTGTCAGTGTTACATACCTCATTTTATAGCCCGTGATTGCCCTGAGTTGCTGGTGACATTGAACTCTGACCCACTTCTTCTCATATTTGGCAACATACACCTGAAAAGAAAACAGAGAGGCAGTCCAGCTATTACTGACAACAAGAAAGCTGTGCTATAGCAAAGATGACCGCGCGATGCGCGCTATATAAGTAGATCGTGAGCTGTTGTGAGATATGGCCATTCGAAATTATCCAAGATGGCGGCGGCCGCCATCTT
>Ga0056114_1001780_pt1 | contig 10269 bp, 9 predicted proteins | sample WorMetHERISLAND1_FD_77005 | JGI IMG/M metagenome (GOLD analysis project Ga0056114, IMG submission 77005) | Marine gutless worms symbiont microbial communities from Max Planck institute for Marine Microbiology, Germany - Olavius loisae HERON... ... | reverse complement strand
GTTGAATACATCGTTGTAAATAAAGTGTAAATAAAATCATACAAAAACGCTCACCGATCTCCACGCACCTACCTACACGACGGACCAACCACTCTGGTCCTGACACTCTCCAATCAAAATGTCGCAGACGATCGATGTTGTCGGTTTGTCATAGCGAAGCCAAGGCCAACTGACAGCTGTGCCAACATACGTCATTTTTCCTCGCGCCGACACCGGCGAACCAGTGAATTAGTCTCCGTGACTGAGAAATGTATCTCCCCCGCCGACTGGCGGAGAAGAACATTGTAAACTCCCCAGCAGGGTCCCGGGGCAAAGTCCCAACAAAAACGATTTTGGTGTTTGTCAGGCCACGGGTGGTAACAAAATAATATTTTTGCAAAATGTTCATCGTAAGTTCTTCAGCCGAATCATTGACATTCAGTATGATAAGCGATATGTTCTACGCAAGAACATTGTACACTTTTGGCTGAAAATGTACCAGGATGGCTTCATGTAAGTCATTTATGGCTTAATTGCAAAACGCATTCTTAATCTGATGGCGGTGTTATAGTCATCTTAATACTTAATGAGGAAGCCGGATGACAAATGGTAATGTTAACAGATTAGCCATCATTCACTGCAGCATAACATTGGTCATTTCATGTGTGAGACACGGCGCTGTCCAAAGACAAGGACGTTCTCCAAACCACGTTTTCAAGTCAAGTCAAGTTTATTGATTTGAATAGCAGTATGAAACTGCTAAATGGCACAACACAAAATTATACAGTAGAGTTCACATGGCTAAACAATCTAATTAAACACAATAAACGGAAGTGAAACACAGCAGTATACTGACAGAAAACCGGGAATGTAGTTTTTCCAACGCAGAGTTTCATCAGCGAGTTTTTCCTCTGCGTAACTCAAGAAGATCTCAGACACTGGCTGTACACGTCTGTCTAGCACATCATCGTCAGCCGGTGTACAAAGTGCAGACAAGGTCTGTGTCTGTTCGAAGAGCTGGCAACTGCTACTCTACTGTGAATCATGGTCGTGATAGTCTACGACTTGTCTAGCCTGATACATGTTGTGGCTGTAAACAGCTTTGTTCTCGAGATATCAGTGCGCATCTGGCTCCAGACAGACAGACAGAGAGACGGACGGACGGACGGACGAACATCATCATCGCTCAAAGCCCCCCCCCCCACTATACAAGGCAGGAGCTGAACAGTAGCAAGAATATGGAACATAAGCTTAGAACAAAACCTGATAAATACAATCATTCAAATATCAACAGCGTCGAATTTTTATAGTACAATATCGGCTTTATCTGAGTTTCAGACCACGCACACACACGCACCATCAACGACCGAATAATCTCGCACCATCGATGCACCGAGCACTGAAGACGACCTAGATAGGTTTTGTGTTCAAGTGTTATCTGAGCTGGGTATAAAATACAAGATCGACATCGTGCACGCGAGTATCAAAACAATACTAATGCACATCACTACGTTAACTGTGTAGTGTAGTGACGTGATTGATTAACTCTGGGCCGGCTTGAAGCTATAAATCGGGCAATAGATTGGGATAATTCCACCGGGAAAAGATTTTCTTAGTACGATACGATACGATAGAAAAGTTTAACGTGGACTCGAAAGCTGAGTATTAGCTGAGTATTCAGCTTTATCTAGCACACGAAGCCAGAAAAAAATATAAAAAGAAGAAACTAAAACAAACAAACGCCAGTGCCCCTTTAATTCACTACAGGTTAAGATCCGTGAAGGCAGTCCGGAAAGAATAAGAGTGACTATGGAGGAAACGATTTGTGAAAGAGATGAGTTTTAAGTCTGGAGTGGAATGTAGAGGCAGTGATAGGTGATGAGAGTGAAGGTGGTGACTGAGATGAGGAGAACCAGGAGGAGAGTGAACACAATGAGGTTGACTGAATGAAGAGAGCTGATTCCACAGGTGAGGTGATGCATAATGCATCAGTACTCGACTCTCAGACGACTCAGAGCGGCTGCTACCATTAAAGTTAATTCATGACATACCTTCGTCGCCTATCTCTCAACACAGAGTCTACAATGAGGTTAGGGTAGTACCTGTTCTCGATACATTCGTGAATATCGAATGCACGATTGACGTTGACATGAACGATTTGACCGTTCTCGTCGACTACAAGAATGCACGACAGGTCGCGGTTGACCTGGCACGTGATAGGAGAAATGTGGTTTGTCACAGTGGAGCAGCACTAGTGTGGTGGCGGTGTACTAACCACCATAATGTCACTCACGTAGCGAAGCGTAACGTTAAGTTGAACATCGCCGAAAACGAAATCGGTTGATCACGCTGGTCACAGTCATGAAGATAGTCACAACACTTGCCTGTCATGAGTTAATAACTCACTCCAGAGTCCAGACCGTGCTGTAGCTATATATGACTGACTTTGAACATAAAACAGTATAAACATACGCTCCCGTGTTTTCAGCGCCCCCAATGACAACGGGAAACCTCCCCTTACTACTCTAGGCGACAAACTTATCAAAATCAGTTTGCGGATAATAGGATTTGGATTACACCTACGACATGTTCCGTCTTATTTTTCATCAATTTGCGCACTTCATTCGTCATTAATAGTCGCCGAAGCTAATCCAAGATTTAGTGCGAGAACAGTCAATATACAGCTTCGTCATTATACGTTGTCGTCCGCGTGATGAAAACACTCAGATTAACCCTTGCGAACGGATGTTTTGCCAGGTGACACTAACTGCATGAAAGCGATTGTTCTTAAACTTTCGGACTGTAGTAACATACAATCAGCTTTAGTTCACGTTGAACGCAGACAACATAACAAAACAAAAATAACTAAACTGATGTCGGATATGTCAGCAATCGCTGTGAATAACAAGTTAATCCATTACTCGTGAAGTAAACGTTTTAAAAACAGTCTACAAATTGCTTTTTGATAATATTGTAGTCTTTAACCCTTTGACGTCCACTGTTTCCATATGGGTATAGCTGTAAAGTATCCTGTACCAGACCGGGTTAAGCCGTCATTTGTAATTTTTGACATTCGGGCACTCTGACGCTCAGGGCTGAGCGTCAGAGTGCCCGGATGTCAAAAATTACAAATGATGGCTTAAGCCGGTCTGGCATAGGATGCTTCTTTACAGCTGTTCCCATGCATGTGGCAACAGTGGGCGTCAAAGCGTTAATTTTCGTTTATGCAAAATGCTAGTCTATTAATCAGTTACAATATTTCACACATTCGTCAGTATGCAGCAGTAACATACATCACAAAGTATCTCAAAGTATCTGTCTGTAATAACTCTTTGCCATCACGATCATGTGTGTGGCAACATGCCTTAACAAATGACTGACATGACATGTGACCTGAATTAAAAGACAGAGAAACATGGCCCCATACGATAAAAGACGGCGAATAATACTGTGGTATTGAAATAGTGATCATGGTCAAAAACGCCTTTAAACAACCTCACACAATATCACGACAGAAGCGGGAAAAAAATATTAGTTTTACTGACTGCAGCAGTTTTGTTAATTTGCAAACTTAATTTTCACATCATCATAGTAGATCGAATAATAACCGGCAAATAAGTTTAAAGCCAAATAGTTCAGGTGGGACACCTTATGCAATGGGGTTATTTGTTGTCTGTCGTCTGTCTGTCTGTCCCGTGCACATATCTCGAAAACTAAGTCACATAGAGTCATAGTCACTGTAAAGATGAGTAGGAAATGGGGGTGAGCGATTCGGAATCCGTCAACAGAACTTCCGCCGGAAGTAGAAATATGGCAGAAATGCGCATGCGCAAGGGAAAATCGGCGATATCTCCGCAAAGGGTCATCCGATCCACTTCATGTTTGGTTCAGAAGTTCAACACACTCTGAAAGCTGGTACTTTCCAAAATTTATATGCCTATGTCTTTACCAAACTTGAAATGTGTATCTTCATTCATTCGATATTTTGAGAAATTTAGAAAGTCGATCACGGAAATGATTTTCCAAGTTCACCCAAGGTAACCGGGAATGACGCAGTTTGATACAAATCACATAGTAACTGTAACAGTATCCCAGAGACAGCAAAGTGTTACTTATTTGGCTGTATGTAGGTACATGTATAAACAGAGATGTGACTAAAACAAAACCGATATCTCTTATAATCTAATCTCGTACTTCGCGTGGCTAATTATTATTACAGTGCTAAGCGGTTTACTGTGTAACAGCGTGTCACGGTGAGCGATGAAGCTCATCGGTCAAGTGTGGCGTCCGCGTCCAGTCTTGTGAGAGTAGAACCGGTTGAAATGTCCCGTGATGATGGGTACAGGGATAGCGAGCGTCAGTACGCCAGTGATAGCGCACGCTGCGCCGATCAGTCGACCCCACGCACCAACGGGCACCTTGTCGCCGTACCCCACCGTCGTCATGGTGATAATGGCCCACCAGAAGCCGTCCGGGATGCTCTGGATCTGCGAGCCCTGCTGGCCGAGCTCGGCGTAATAGATAGCGCTTGAGTAGACCAACAGGCAAACGACGAGAGCGACAAGGAACAGACTGAGACCCTCAAGACTGGCCCGCAAGATCATCTGAAGTCATCTGTGGGACAGAATTCCTCCGTAGTTGCAAAGGAAGCCCTCAAGACTGGCCTTGAACGTCATGATGAGTACCTGAAGTCCGACGGAGTGCTTGGTGAGTTTAAAGACGCGAATGAGTCGTATGACGCGGAGAAAGGCGAGCGACGCGCTCGACTTTGCTCCAGCGCAGCTCATCGTCGACAGAACGTTGAACAGCGTGACGTAGTACGGCACGATCGCTGTCAAATCGACGATGTTCTTGAAGTCGCGCCAGAACAGCAGTTTCGACGGACACGAGATGAAGCGGATGATGACCTCCAGCGTGAACCAGGCCGTGCAGACGGTTTCGATGATGAAGAACAGGTCGAGAAAGTTTGGCGCTTCGTCGCCGACGCAGTGCGTCATGGCGAAGTCTGGCAGCGTCTCGATACAGAACAGAACGATCGAGACGAGCGTTATCAGAACGGACACAACGGCGATGATGTAAGCAGCTCGCGAAGTCTCCGGGTACTCGAAGTGCATCCAGATTTTCTTCAGCGTGGCGTTCGACGGCAGCTTCATCTCGTCGACGGTGTAGCCTTCCGACATCTTGTACTCGTCGATTACGTCCCGTTCCAGCTCGTAGAACTCGGCCTCGGCGAGGAAAATGTCGTCGGGGACGTGATGTGGTCGGCGCAGTCGACCGCCGATCTGGTAGTAGGAGAAGATGGCCTCGAAGCTCGGTCGATGTCGGTCGAGGAAGATTTCGTCTCGACTGCGGTCGTAGAAGGCCGCTCGACGTCGCGCGTTACCCAGCAGTGTATCCGGATGACGCTCGAGCAGCCTGAGTGGGACCTCGAAGTTGTGTCCACTGACGTTGATACGAATTCGACGCACGGACGCGGGTTGGCGCCGCCGACGCGACGTCCGATCTGACATCTCTGGCCTTGACGACCGATCGTCGACGGTTGATACTGTCGGCACACCGCGGATACTCTGTGCAACCGAAGACGCTGCGTCACTGCTGGCGCTGGTGATATGGTTGACGGCTGGACAGCTGCGGGCCAGTTCGGCGACGGACTGCAGAAGACGATCACTGTCGACGGACGACGTCGGTTCGTCGTAGAGGACTCGCCGCGGTGATCTGGACACGACCTCGGCGGCAGTGGACAGCGAACTGACCAGGCGAAGACGACGTTTACTGGTCACCGACGACGAGGACGACGCCGCGTACTGCATAATGAACACGTGTCACGCTCCCGTCGTCAGTCAGTCAGTTCTCGACCGGGTCGCCAGCACCTACTGAAAGACACGAGTCGAGTGAGTGGAGAGATGATCGCTACCAGTGATACCTCTCCCTCCTCCCTCACCACCAGCAGCAGCAGCAGCAGCAGCCGTGAGGCAGAACAGATCGACGAGCACCGAGCACAGGAAATCGTTTTCTGCCGAGTCGCAGCTCGCTGCATTAATCGCGCGACGGCTCGCCGTGTCCGTCGTATGTGACCAGTCACCCACCCAATCGGTCAGCTGCACCGGCCCTCATGTACCCCAGGTGTAATTCGCCGACAGCCGAGATGCATTAAGACGTGTGAATGCCGGCTACGTAACCCACGTCATATGATATGATCTCGCACGCACACGCCGGCGTCTATTAATGCTCTCTCTGCTGCCTCTCCAGCTCAACTAGATGGATTCGCAGCACGCACGAGACGAATGTCAATTGGCGGTGGGCAGGCACAGTGTTGACCACTCTTTGACACCTTCTTCACTAACGCAGATGATTCAATACTTCGTTTGTATATGGCGCTTTCTGATTTCTTACCGCGTGACGCATTGTATACAAAAGTTGTTATGTTATCATGATTTTGTCTGTCTGTCCGTCCATTCGTCACATCGCTCAGTGACACTGTGTAGATATGTGCTACCAAATATCACAATGTGTAGTATAGTATGCTGTTGTACAAAGCTATATTCAATAATACACACCACGTATTACATCATTTTAGTTAGGTTCGGCTTTTGTAAGTATTTATTTTTTATATATGTTTAGGTTTAGCATTGTGTCTCTCTGTATCGTTTACCTATTTCATTATGATCTTTCTTTGTCTAAGTCTGTCTCTGTCCTGATGTCTATACTTTAACTTGTATTTTTAAATAGTGACAGTTACCAAAGGAGGCCTGCTTTGATGGCTTTTGCCCTTCTGGCAGCATACCGACTGATATTTTGTTATCTACTCATCATGCCTTCGTTGTTAATGTTGCATGGCGAATAAAACATTCATTGTCTTCCAGTAGATTCAGCATTTTCTGACAACAGATTCGGCGACGATACAGTGGTGACTGGTGACAAAGTTGTAATTTGGCGTTAAGTCATAGACTATGCTGCAGATAGCGTTGCTCCCTATGATCTTGGCATGATATCGGCGACAGTGAACTGCAATCAAGCATCGCGCAGTTTCTCTACGACAGCACACACAGTTGTCATCCTCAGACTAAAGCTTACCTAAGTCAATCTACAGAGTGAGAAGTGTATTCTGAAGATGTAGGCGAGTGCCAAAATTTACACGGGATCATGTAGATTACCCCATCGGTAATCTACATGATCTATGTCTATTGGCTGTTGCTCTCAGAAGTCTATCTACGTACCAAATTTTAAACGCGTAGTTTCATTCACTCTATAGATATTAATAAATTGCCGATAGTTGGAAAGTGGATCGTCGAAATGATCTCCAAAAGCCAATCGAAGTCGACACTCGACAGGAATAACACGCGAGGTTTCGGTTGAATTACGTGGATTTTTCATACCGCTCTCGTATTTCATGCCCCTTCATGGCGACGTCGGAATCTTACAACTGCGTTTGTCGTGGCCTACTACAGTCATGATGTGCCACCGTACCACGGTACTTAAGGTGGTGAAAACGCTTAGATGTTTCGACACTACATCGGCATAATGGCATACGGATGAACAGACAGACGGACACATTGTCGCAGCGTTTTGTTCTCCCTATTCCGCCGCATCGTGCTGTAAAAATCGACTAACGTCTATATTCTTCGGTTATACACATACACTGTTGTCTTGAAACGCGGTTTGTTTCAAAGTAAACAAAACGGGGTTTATTTTCTTTTATTTTACTGTTTATGTTTATTTTCCATCGTCGTTGATTATCCCGCAGCTTGTTAGCAAGGTGATGTCGATGTTACCGCCGCCCCTAATGACAGTTGAGCTGGTAGAAAAGGCAAATATTGTGGTCAGCGAGCAAGTGACTGGGAGTCTGTCAGTCTTAATGATCGACGCTGTCGTTGTTAATACGTTTCACGGCTGCACAGAAGACATTTGCTATCTTGTCGACGAGCGATATGAGTCGACCTATTAACGAAGACGCAGATTTCACGGATGTTTTAACGTCTGCCTTCGTGAAAACATAGATTTTCGACCGAGATGAACTCACGTGTCATTCTGATTTTTGTTTTATCATTAAGAGCATCGCTCGTACTGGTGAAATCGAATTTTCGATAACTCTTCTTCGTTGAATTATCTGTTCGTCCGAAACGAACAGAAGAACGGACGGATTGCAGCAACAGGGTTTGCACCCACATGATACGATACGATACGAGTTTAACGTGGACTGAAAAGCTTACGGTGTAATCAGATTTGTCTTTTTTCTGCTTTATCGTACTGTAGCCTGTAGTTTAACATAGAATAGAACGCGATTGGGATGTTGCATGAAATTTCGCTGTATAAATTTTCTATTGACATTGACGTATAGGCTTATTAAATGTTATTTGCCACAACAGTCAACGTTCAGTACATACTCATCGGTATTTACAGTTAGCATATTATGTCGGCAGAGGTAAGTCAACATGATAGCATTGGCAAGGGCAGCTGAATTCTGTAAAAAAATATTTATTCAAGCACGTCAAGCGCCTGTACTCGCCTTTGTTGTAGTCACTGATATATTTGTCATTATTTTAAACGAGTTTAATTCACATGTGTGCATGTTTCGATTGCCTCAGTCTGGAGATCCGGAGAAGTTGTTTATCCAATACTGGAGACAGGCACAAGCTAACTATCGTTCACCAACTACTGTCGTGTAGCAATGTGGTAATTTATATACTGCTAGGCTGTACAACAGGTACGTTCGCCGGGACCGAGTGACTGACAGAGTGATGGATGGATGAAAGCAATGCAAACCAAGAAATCGATCGGCTTGCTGAGAATGAAGGTGACGCAGACGGATTATGATGAGGCCAACGAAGCTGTTCACAGCTATTGGCCGTGCAACACTGTAATGCTTAAATTTGCAGACTCGCCGGCCATGTCGTTAGCGTCAAGTCCATTTCAGCACAGTCGACAAATTCTCGGTATTTCGCTGACGGTAGCACATAGAGACGAGTCCACTCGTAAAAGTCGTCATACACCAGCACAGCAGCTGCAGTCTCTTTTTTTAGCAACTGACGCTAAGAGAGTGACGAAGAGTCGCGTCGACTGCGAGTCATTCATTATAGGCACGGATTAACGAACATTCGTCAGAGCTATTTGCGACGCAAAACACTCAGTCTCCTGTTGTTGTTATAGGCCTAACTCCAATCATGTTCCCTATTCATCCTCACGCGATATGAGGGACAGAATTGTGTCTCGGTGTCCTTCAGCATAACGAAGTGAAGAAACTGTGGCGGTATGGACTAACGGACCGCAATATATATGCCGCCAAATAACAGACCGATTTTTTAATGTAATTTATTTTGTTCGTGAATGCTGTTGAGAATTTAGAGGACTGCGGAGGAAAAGTTGCCAAAGATATATGCCTCGAGTCTGTAGTCAGAACAGAGAGAATCTAGCTCGTTGAATGAAGATACTGTTAATGTGTCACCAGGGCAGCCTGTCTCAGCAGTCGATGGATGTAGCGATGTCAGCCCACGTGATATAGCTGTCTCGTGGATTGCTGTAATGCTCAGTCACGTTCGCCTGACAACAGCAGACAGCATGAGTCTGTCTGTAGGTGACGTTTCGTATAAGAGTAACAAATAACAAGAAGCCAGGCTGTCGCTAGGATAGCCGACCGTACTGCCTCACAGCATTCTATGTAATTAGCGATTGTTGCCATAGTACCTTCAGCTGTTTTCGAAATATTAGGCTCTAAGCGTATTGGGGTCACGACGTTGACCTTTTCGGGTCACATGACGTCGTCGGTCACGTGACAATTCAATTCTCCATAGGCCATTTCCTAATTGGTAGTCCTTTGGTCCTTTGGAACGGAGCCTCTATCTCCAGCCGTTAACGAGATATTGTGCTCTAAACATATTGGGGTCACGACCTTGACCTTTCAGGGTCACTTGACGTCATCTGTCACGTTACCATTTGATTTCCCATCGACCATTTCCTGTTTGCTTCTTCAGACAGTTTTTCGGCAAGACGCACCGTTTAGCCACAATACATACGTTACAGACAACATACGGACGCAACACTGTAGCATAAGCGTGATCAGTACGGTCGGCTAAAGTAGACGCTTTCGTTAGAGGACGTAGACAACAACCCGTCAGTTTATCCAGCCCATCCATCTGGACATAGGGTGTGTGATGCCGACCGGTAAGATTCGGTCGCGTGCATCCCCGTTTCGTCGGTCGTCGGCAGGTGGCAGTTGCGGTCGGCTGACAGCGGGACACTCGTCGTGCCACGTACCAGGACTACGATCGGTCGGCGAGACTTTGCTGTGTCGGG
>Ga0056114_1001779_pt1 | contig 10270 bp, 7 predicted proteins | sample WorMetHERISLAND1_FD_77005 | JGI IMG/M metagenome (GOLD analysis project Ga0056114, IMG submission 77005) | Marine gutless worms symbiont microbial communities from Max Planck institute for Marine Microbiology, Germany - Olavius loisae HERON... ... | reverse complement strand
TGAGCAGTGTTTTACGTCCCCGCCAACACAGTATAGTTTATATGGGAGACGGTTTTTACAGGTCAAAAGACCCAACCAACAGTATCAAAGTACTGAAGGAACGCCCTATAAGCTTAGCCTAGAACCGAACATCGGATGACCCGTTGCACAGATATGGCCATTCAAAATTCGACATATCACGAGGGGTGCATTTACGACCCCCATTTTGGGGGAAGGGAGGTCGCAGGGGGTTATCGATCGTACCATTGGATTGGAAAGAGCAATGGTGGTTTCCTGTATGCTCTCAATGTAACCATTGCGCTATCTCTAACCATTCGGCCGCTATCTGCCATCGAATGTCTGCGACACTCAAATCAACAGGGGAGGGTGGGTCTCTTTGCATTAAAATTTTAGGGTGTTCCCTTTGAAATAGATTCGAATGATGTTGGGGTCTGCAGAGAGCGAACATCCCAGCTAACTAATCGTGACATTACTTTCGAACAATTTCACCCTATGTGATCAATGAAAGAGTAATGTTTTAACTTAACTGCAACATAGGCCTACAACGAGTCATGGAAAAAGTGGGGAGGTTTTAGCAGAAACTTAGGGGAAAGTGCATTAATTTCCTTTGCAAATTAAACATCTCTTATATTGGCCCGTGCCAGTATAAAAGACGTTTAATTATTTGCAGAGGAAATTAATGCTATTATACAACCCATGTTCCTGCAAAAACCTGCCCCTACATTTTCCATGGTGCATCGTTCAAACAGCTTGATAGCATTCAGTGCAGGCAAGCACTGACTGTCACTGCTCATTTATTTCCACAAACGTGAAAGTAAACGTGTGCTATCTTTCGTCAATGCTGACAATATTTTAGGCTATAGCAAAGGCATTAACGCACATATAAACGTCCTACACGGATTTCGTTATTCATGAAATCCGTGTAGGACAAATACATAGGCGTCCTACACGTGCAGCCCTGTTACTCCAATTACTGAAACGCCAACCAATATCATAACAGACCGGCTGAAGTGTGAACGTGTGCGCAGTAGACGGCAAACTCTGACGTCATAATAACGTTACACTGAGCACACACGGTAAGGTGTGTACGTCATAATAGGTATGACAGTAAGCAGTGTTAAGATAGAGCAGTGTACGATATTTTGTTGAAATCCATGAACATCAAACTGACCAAAGAGTGTCGCTAATTTTGGGGCACAGTGTAGTTAGGCCGCCCGGAACTCGGAACGATAGTTCCGGGAGGCCTTATGTTTTACTTGTGGTGTTTATTTTTTTAATTCGCCACAGGATCTCCGAGCTCCGTCGGCTGATCGCCGCGAAACTTTGCACAGTGATCAGAATATGCGTCAACTTTTTAATGCAAGTCCAAAAATTAGGGGGGCCCTCCCCTAAATTTTTTTACCATCGCTAAAATTTGGGTCGATTTTACACAACTTTCGACTTTGATCGCGAATATCTCCGCAATAACTCAAGATATCCAAAATATATGTGATCGAGACTGATTCCTCCCGCGTTCAGTGAAACAAGTCCTGTGAACTTTGGTCCACTATCCAGAAAGTTTGGAATGTGAGTTTAGACTCACCTATGTCGACTTTTCCGGGAGACTATATTTTGGCCCCTAGGGGGTGCTGGCCCCTGACATTTTACACACGCTAGACACTGGCCAAGGCTTGCTAGCGCACATTGCAATTGGGGTCGGGGGTCCCCTCAAAAATTTTAAGGGCAACATTTTGATCGCAAATATCTCCAGAACGGATCGACATATCGAAAATCGGAAAAGTACTTGATCAACTACATTTCATCCCCTATTGGACGAAAAAAATGGTGAACTTGGTCCACTAACCAAAAAGTTATAGACGCTCATGTTGACCCACCCAAGTGGAATTTTTTTTGGAATACTAAATTTCGGCCCCTAGGGGTGATGGACCCTGAAATTTTTACGCACGGCAGACATTGGCCAAGGCTTGCTAAAGCATACCACAAACTGTGTCGGTGATCCCCCAAAATTTTAAGGGCGAACATTTAAAATTGGGCTTAAAATTCTACATATGAGCGTCTATAACTTTGGGGTAGTGGGTGTAACCTCACGAAACTTTACCAGGGGATGTGGCTCGAGGCCTGGGTGATCAAGTGGACACCAATTTTACAAGGGGTGCCCTACAAAATTTAGGAGGGCAAAAATGTCCAAAATTTGGCGCGATTTTTGACTACTTTCGACTTTGATCACGAATGTCTCAGGAAGGCATCGACATGTCGAAAATCTGAATAGCACTTGATCAACTACATTTCATCGCCTATTGGCTGAAAAAAATTTGGTGAACTTTGGTCCACCAACCAAAAAGTTATAGACGATCATGTTGACCCACCCAACTGGACTTTTTTCGTGAGTCTATAATTCGGCCCCTCAAATTTTTACACACCTTACAACCCCCTAAAATGTATTTCAAGTTGGACATGGGGCGCCGGGCGGCCTCCTGTTGGGCTCTGCCCCATATTTCTAGTTGATTGATCTGAAATGCTTTAATGTGTGACACACGCAGACTTGTTGTAGATTTTCATCATTCACCGTTTTAGAAATTGCCTGCAGCTGTCGACCGACGTTATCGGATACACGTGGACATGGTATTATGTCTTAGTGGTCGCATGTGTGACCTCTAATACATAACAAATGCAAAAACGTAGTTTATCACTAGTTAACGGCATAATGAAACATCAGAAACAACAGAAATAAAAAATGGTGATAACACTTTTGCACTGTATGGCTGAAATGTTGACTGCTGCGAAACTATTTTCGCCATTTTTTTATTTTTCTTTGCTGTCTTCGATGTGTCATTGCATTGTTAACTGGTGTGATATAGGTACTTGCGTTTTTTGCATTTAATACTGTTTTATTGCCGGTTTTGGTTATAGGACAAGGCTAGTTAATAATAATAATAATGCCTGACAGTAACGGCTTACAACTGCCGCTGATCAGCCTATGACAGTTTGCCTGTGCAGTTGAATATACATGATAAAATAAGCTACAAATACAATGTACACAAATACTATAAAAAAACTAGGCTACACAAAATGTCTCAGTCTGCGAGGGAAGGAGTGGTAGTGGGTATGTTGTATGAGGTACAAAATAAGAATGTTTTTAGTTAACGTTTAATAAATAGGTGCATGGTCACACAGCCAGCTAATTGTACCATGAAAATGCATTTACGATTGGTGAAAATTGGGGGTATAATAATGGACGGCATTGAACATCATTGCTCACATGACTATTTGATTTGCCATATGCCATTTCCTATCGGTGGTCCTTTATAACCGAGCCTCTATCTGTATCAGTTTTTGAGATATTGGGCTCTTAAGTGTATTGGAGTCACGGCCTTGACCTTTCGGGGCCACGTGACGTCATCGGTCACGTGACCATTCGACTTGGCATTGGCCATTTCCTATTGGTGGTCCTTTGGAGCCAAGCCTCTATCTCTAACTGTTTCCGAGATATTCTGCCCCAAACCTCGTGTTGTTAGACAATGCTGAATCATCATTGTGAGTGCGCTATGTCGTATGTAAAAGTTAAGTACATGTTTTAGTTTTTCGCAATTTGCCTATTTACTGTGCCACATTCATTAGGCTCCTATGGTGTTCTCTCTCGAAATCAAGCAAAAATTTTGAAAGTCCAAAACTTTTCAAAATTCTGATCTTTTATAGTCATGGAGATCAGGTGGTGTGAAAAATAGCGATTTTTACTACAAAAGGCACATCCTTGCGTGAATCCACATTGTTTGAGCCGTTTTGCATGAAGGTCAGTTGGGGGTTCTAGCCTCCCAGGATGAGGGGGGGGAGTCAGAAAGTCTCGTGAGGAATGATGTGTCACACAGGGCTTGAACATGATGTCAGCTGTTGACAATGTGTTGTCCGTCCACCAATTTTTGGGTAAATATTTTGTGAAGTAATTTCAAATGCTTGTCTGCAAAGACTGCGTACATAGTTACATAGGATGCAGTAGTCGACCATTGTAACTATAACTCTGACTTAACCATTTCCAAGATACAGCATATTATTTGGTCAAAGATTGCGCTATTTTATGGGCTGTTGATAAATAACTCCATAAAATATTGTGATGTATATTAAATTCTCCTACCAATGAACGATAGTTTCAATTTCTGCCTATAATTGATATAATTATACTTGGTTAGTGTATGAGTCGTTGTGTTGGTGGCACAGCAGCTGTCAGTGGTTGAGTATTGTCTACAGTCAGTTTGTCTGCTTGCGTGTGTGTGTAGATGGGTGCATCTTGTCTGTGCTCTCTACATACCTGGTGTTGCATTCAGTAATGTCGACAAGCTGAATGGAGTTACACTGTTTGAAATGCCATATACAAAGTGGGGAGCCAAGGTACAGTGTGTCTCACATGTCTCTAGCCCCGTGTGGTCTCATTTTCTGGCCGAGTGTCATAGGTGGCAACTGTACCACGGTAGTTATTTTGTATTGTTGGCTGTTTGGAGTTGTACTTAATTTGTGTATTTTCTTGTTGGGTGGGGCGTCTGTCTTCATGGCGACGGAGCACTTCACGAGGTAGCAAATCATATGGCTTGTTTAATACTAATGGAAATACGCATATGAAAATGACTAGATATTCTTTAACGACAGAGCTGGATGACACGCTTGAATCAATATATTAGAGTGTAATAGATCACAAAACATTGCTGCGTTCACAGAACAATGCCTGTCTAATAGTAGTTAGACAGTTTGTACACTGATGTTAAAATTACGTGGTTTTCTGTAATTTTGGGAAATATATGAGGTATTCTATTCATCCGTCATTCATTTTACCAAATGACATTTTTACTCCCACATAAATTTTGTAACCTTTGTAAATTTTGCTCGAAAAAATGCAGTGACTTTACATATACCACATCAGTGTTTGATACCGTAATGTGCAGTCGCTGGGCAAGTCGAGTTATTAGTGCTTGTTTGCATACACTGGCTAACAATTTTACATATATTGAAAGATAAATAACTAACTGTTTATGCCAAAAATAGTGCTAGATGTATATTCTGTGACATTCAAGACATATTTGTGTGCCTGCTCATCTTCCATCTCTCACACACACGTGCTATTTCTCACCTCAACTATTACTGTTATGTTGTATGCTTATTGACATCTAATATATAGCCAGATAATCTGTCTCTCTATCATACCCCTTTGTCACCTTCTGTGGAGCACGCTTGCGGCCGCTAACCCCTCCCCCTATCCCCTTCCCTGCTCACTTACACGTGCTCAGGCCAACTCAGTCTTCCATCCCTCCAGGACAGAGTAGATAAATAGAGTACCGGCCTGCTTGGCGCGGTCACCTCTGTTTGGTGTCCGATGCCTCGTAGCTCTGATGTGTATCTGTGTATTGCATGAAGCTATCTCAGGGTTCGTGGTCCTTTGCACGCTAAGTGGCTACGGTTCGCTAACTAATAATATACATGCATACCATCACGGATACAGGTTTCTTTCAGATGACTACTATACAGAGCTGAAACTGTGTCAACTATAACGCTTACACAGCTATACAATTAACGTCTTAACACGATGAAGTCCACGACAGAAGAGAGAGAGAGACGCTCAGCAGCCTGCGCAACCACTGGCCTACCAGCTCGCAGCTGGTACTCAGTCACAATAAGTAAGTAAGCTAAACCTAACAGTGACATGGAGAGGTCACGTGTATGTAACTTTTTTAACCCCTTCGCTGCCATGGACCTTGTGATGCCTCGCTGAAGCAGCAGTGATATTCCTTTTCTGTCTGTATTATTTTATGAATTTTGTAGTAATTGTAGCTTTGCTCAAAAATAGGTAAATGATAGCTTCTTCCAATGTCTGTTTTTCTGTGAAAGCCAACATTTTCAGGTGCCCTTTATTGGCGAATTTTGATGGGTCACGAATATTTGAATGGTATTACATCTGTAATAGAACTTGTTGTCTAGCAAGCAAGAATCAATCAATCAATCAAATAATTTTTTATGTGGCCTAAGTAGCAGAACTACTGCTAGGTCCACCGGAGACAGTCAGTTGATGTCCAACAAGTAGTCAGGAAAAGACTTCCTGAACAAGCGTGTCTTAAGGAGACGACGAAATGTGGTCAACGATTCTGCTGATGTAACGTCTTCCGGGAGGTCATTCCATGTCTGCGAGCCGGCGATCGGAAAAGCTCGGCTACCAACAGTCTGCTGATAGGCACTAGAAGGCGATTGGTGCCGACAGAACGCAGCGTCGTCGACTGGATAGGCCAACGACGCGTGTAAAAGGGTCGAGGTACCCAGGCGCAAGTCCGTCGAAGACTTTGTATGTCAATACGCAATCTTGAACTCGATTCTCTCAGGGATGCGCAGCCAATGGAGGCAGACCAGCGCGTTGGAGATGTGGTCAGATCGCTGCAGGTGATAGGTCAACCGCTCAGCCACGTTCAGCACTGACTTGAGTCACCGGACCAAGTAGACCGGAAGGCCAGCCAGTACGCTGTTGCCATAGTCCAATTGAGTTAGCACAAGGCTGACCACCAGTGTCTGGAACGTGTCGGTTGGCACTGAGTGACGGATCTGGCGTAACTGGCAGTGGACGGCGAAACACCACGAAACCGTTCGCTAGACATGGGTCCGCATCACCATGTCGGTATCTGTATAGATGCCTAGATCGCGAGTGGACGTCACGGGCTTAACCAGAGTGCCGTCAATTGACCGAACTGAACATGGAAGCTGGTGTTGTCGTCGACTTGACTTGTCACGCACCATACAACTTCCGTTTTGTCGCAATTCAGTGACAGTCGGTTAGACTCCGTAGGGCTGGTGACAGCTCAGCAGTCTTCGACGAGAAGGTGTCGACTGCAGCAGGATGACAGGAGCCATACACCTGCGTATCGTCGGCATACATGTGTGGTTCATTCATTTTGCGAGTGCCTTCGTCGCTGTCATCTTCAGCCAGCTGATCGCAACCTCATCTGCTTCGTGGAGGCTCAACAAGCCGCCATCCAGTTTTGTGATCGGACACGAGTCGACAATGTGCTCCATGGTCTGTTGCTCTCCGCAATCACACAGTGGAGATGAGGCAAGACCCCATTTATGCATGTTAAAATGACAAGGGCCTTGGCCTGTGCGGAAACGGTTCAAAAGTGTCCAGGAATGGTGCGGCAGATCAAAGCCAGGCTGTTGGATAGTAGGGTCGCATACAAGATGACTGTTTACCACAGCAGCCGACGACCAGTCTTCTTCCCACTGCGCTCTTTGGTCGAAAGGAGTTGTGTCTGCCCAGATAGGGCGTCGAGCTACAAGTTGTTTTTGCGGGTGATCAAACACATGGCATACAGCGGCCAGTTTGGGTGGGCCTCGATGTTACAGAGCAGTTTGTCTGTGGCTGACCTACGACGTAGAGCCAGAGGAGCAATGTTAGCCAGCACAGGTAGCCACAGGGTCTGCATAGGCCGCACACAGCCTGATATTAAACGCATAGCATTATAGAGTTGGGAGTCCACAAGACCGACATGACCCTGGCGCACTCCACACATAAGCGCAACGATGGTTGACTTGGCATCTCCATGTCGTACGTACTGTGACCATCCGACCAGGTACGCTTGTAGCCACTGGAGAGCGACGTCGGTGAAACCGAAGTTCACTTTCAGGCGTTGTAGCAGGATATCGTGGTCCACTGTATCAAAGGCCGTCGTCAGATCCAGAAGGATCAGGGCAGCCAAGAATGCCATTCTAAAATAATTTCATAGATCTAACAGCCAAACAGAGTAGCCAAAACTAATGGTTTTACAGTAATTGCTTGTTTTAGTAGCAGAAAACACAGTTTCAAGGCTCACCAGATCAACATTTCATGCAACACAAAAACAGTGTTTCATTTCCAGTACTTGATCTTGCTATGGTAAAGTTCAAAACAACTGTCGACACACAGTCCTGGTTTCATGCATCAATAGCGGCTCTCAACTTGCTTCTGTTCCTTGAAGCACACACAACAACGTCTAGTTGGGCGAGCTTGGGTGGAATTTGGCTCAGGTTGAATTGCTGATGGAAAATGTTTGCCAATCATCCGCAGAACACACTCAGATTTAGCTTTATGTTCGCTGGTGTCAGAGTCACTGAACAGTAAGCCAGAAACAACATGATGAGTAAACTGCAGAAGTGACAGTTTTGGATCTGTGTGAGATTTTGTACAGAATGTGAGCGGGGCAACTGAAAATGCATGACCTGAAAATGACGGACCTGGGCATTCAAAGCTGACGTGGTTTGTATCCACAATCCACATGCTAAATCCGTGAGAAACAACAAATATATTATGTCAATGTCAAAAGGCAAATAGGTAATCTTAGTCAGTCTTCCTTTATTAATCAAATGCCAATAAACTACAAGTACAAAAATTACGTCATACTGCATACAACTTGTATAAGTACCACACAAATAGCGTCTATATTACGTTAACTAAAAATGCACGTGCGTACTCCGACAAATAGTGCTGTTTGCATCAATAAACTGGACATATAGCGACTATAATATCGTGTAATGTAAATATGTTGGCGTGTTTTATTACGTGCCTGGCATAAAAAGCCGACACAATGTGTGTAAGTATGTCATAGTGTAGCAGCTTAGGTTAAAATTGTTCCCGTATGATGTAAAAGCATGAAATTTTACACATACGTTAAGTTCCACCCTCTAATCGATGTCAGATATGGAGCCACATGATATTAGCATTTTTCACTATTTTTTGAAAAAAATGTGAAAAAATCTACAGAAAATGGGATAAAAATACTATATCCGACTCAGCTGAAGAGCTACTTACAGAAAAGTAGTTCATTATTACATATTATATATAAGTAATTACTGAAATAGCATCAGAAGGCTTTTTTGGTGCAATTCAGAGACATTAATGAGCTACAAAAGTCTCATTTAATGACTTTCGAAACATATGGATAACAAAGGAATGTCTTGACCAAAAACTGTAATTATAAACCTGCCCTCCTCCTTTTCCAGGCTTGGGACTGGCACAGATAATGTTATAACTGTGGCGGAGTTACAGGTTTTTTTTGATTTTTTGTTTTTTGTGTTTTTATGTGTTTTTTTTGTTTAGTGTTACGCCAGTAACGTATTTACACATATGTACAATTTCCATTATAATCACGCTTATAGATTCAACACTGCTGAATCTAGAGTGTTATCAATAGCACCACAGAGTACTCACACAACTGGCTGAAACTATAATATCAGAAAATGACTGAATTGGTGACCCTTGCATGTGTAAAACGTCGTTGAACGATGCTGATGCAAAGTCACAAATAAGGAAGAAACTACTGCAATAAAATCGAACAATGTGACTAGAAAACTGGTCACAGAAACAGCAAACTGCAGACAAAATCTGCAAAGTGTAAAGCATGAGATAACCATAATTGACAAGATAGCACGTGTGTCAATAGAGCAGAGCACTCACACCAAGTGGCACAAAATAAAATCTCAAATTGACTGAACTTGGTGATCCTGACATGCAGTAAAATGTCGTTGAACGATGATAATGTACAATTGCAAATAAAACACGCTTCACTGCAATGGACTAATGAGACTAGGAAAACGCATATCAAAATGACAAAATAAAGAATAAAGTCCCTAACTCATCAAACTCGAATGCCTGCTATGCAAGAGACTCATTTATTCATCATCACGGCACGCACCGTCACAGGCACAGAGTGCAGTGCATCTGATATTTGCTTTCAGACACTTGCACCTCTTGCTGCAGCCTTTTTTACAGCCACATTTCAACAACTCTGGAGTGCATTTTGCAACATCAGGAAGATCTGTCCACAAAGGTTTCCACTTACAGTCGTCATCATTTGCCAACCAACCCCATTCACCTGGACTAGGTAAATTCTGTTCTGCCTGCAGCGATTGATACAAGCAAAAGCCACTTTGGTAGGCTGCCCGTTTACTGTGCTGCAACAGTGCAGCTTCAGTAGGAGGGAGTGCCTCCATCGGTTTACCTTTTTTGGTAAACAGGTGTTTTCTCAAGGAATTGACACTCACTTTACTGCTACTGCGTTCATACAGGCGCACAACAAACCTCTGTAACAGTGACATACCGGTAGCAAAGTCTACATCAGTGGGTTCTGATGAAAGCTGCAAAAAAGCATCAGTCTTCTTCTTCTTCTTTGCCTTTCAACTCCTGCCGGAGCACAGGCCGCCGACGATACTCCGCCACTCCGCCCGATCTTGTGCCTTGCTCTCTGCTTCGCTCCAGCTCAGTTTCATGTTT
>Ga0056114_1001778_pt1 | contig 10274 bp, 10 predicted proteins | sample WorMetHERISLAND1_FD_77005 | JGI IMG/M metagenome (GOLD analysis project Ga0056114, IMG submission 77005) | Marine gutless worms symbiont microbial communities from Max Planck institute for Marine Microbiology, Germany - Olavius loisae HERON... ... | reverse complement strand
CACCAGAAGATACCTTGTTATTCAAAGACGCCGAATTCGCAATTACATGGAAGAGCAATGTAACTCGAGTTACCGCCTTACTCCACTAAACCCTTCAATTGTCGAGTAGATGTTGACTAGTCGACAACTCGAAGGTTCGAGTAATTAACAACTCGACATCTCGGCTCGCTCGAACAACGTCTAGTTGTTCCAAAATTCGACGAAAATGCAGAATTCTGAAGGTCAGCTATCGCAGAGAAACCGTGCGACGTTCATGCGATTTCTGCATGTACGATAGATGACCTTGAGAATTCTTTTTTTGTCGAATTTTGGAAAAACTCGACGTTTTTCGAGGAGTGGAGTTTAACGGAGAACGTCGCGCTGTTTCTTTGCGATAGCTGACCTTCAGAATTTTCTGCATTTTCGTCACAAATTATGGAACAATTCGACGTTGTTCGAGGAGTGGAGTTTAAAAGAGAGCCTCGCGCGGTTTCGGCTGACGTTGAGAATTCTGCATTTTCGTCGAATTTTGGAACAACTCGACGTTGGTTGAGGCGAGTTGTCGAGTTATCGAGATGTCGAGTTGTTAACTACTCGAACGTTCGAGTTGTCGAGTAGTCGACATCTCGACAACTCGACTGCTCGACGATCCACAAACCTCCCAACGGTCGCGCTTATGCTATACAGTATTGCGTCCGTCTGTCTGTCACTCTGTCGTCTGTCTGTCGTCGGTGACGTTATGTATTGTGGCTAAAGGGTGCATCCTAGAGCAAAAGTTACTATTGACACCTAGGAAGCTGTATACGACGAATCGATTGGTACTAAAATGAATGACCTTGAGTTTTGCACAGAGGTCGTTTAAGGTCATGTAAACCATTGAGTCACTTTCGACATTGAACATCTCGATTAGAGATAGAAGATTGATACTTCCAAAGGACCACCAACAGGACATGGCCTATGGGGAATCGAATGGTCACGTGACCGGTGACGTCACGTGACCCCGAAAGGTCAAGTCGTGACCACAATACGCTTAAAGCCCAATATCTCGAAAACAGCTGGAGATGCAACAATCGCTAATTACTAGATAAACTGCTGTTAGGCAGTACGATCGGCTATACTAGCGACAGCTTGGTTTCTTGTTTCAGTAACATGTGGTACACGTGTAGCACGCATAACTTACTGCCTTGAGAGGAACAACAAGAGAACGACAGTTCAGAGCAGAAATACTGCAGTGTCGCTCGAGTGAGACTGAGAGGAACAACTAGAGTGGAGAAGTATGCGAGGCAGAAGATCATGTCGGCGACAGCGAGTCCAACGAATCCCATGTTGGACGACTTCTCAATGCAGTCCATGCAACGCTGAAGTCTCTTGCGAGTCAACACGACCAGGTTGAGAAGGTTTCCGACGATTCCAAACAGACAGATGAAAGGCGTCACGACCTTATTCACCACTCTGTTGATCATCACGTAACAACTCTCCGCCGCTGTCATGTCCCGATGTGGTCGGACAGCTTCAAGCTGGTCGATTATGTCGACGACTAGCGACAGCAACGCGTCACAAGTAGTGACGTCATCAGCTGAACCGGAAGTCGCGTAGTTCATGATGGCGATCTGTTCTTAGCGAGTACTTGCCGTATACAGTCACGCTTTCACCTGCGTTCATTCAATAGTAACAAGTGTTAATCGAATTGTCGCTTTGTTGCACAAAGCAACAGAATGTTGAAAACAAAAGTACATTCAGTGGGTTACAACGCCATATTCGTCACAGTAACTTTGGACGTGTCTCCTACCGTTTTCGAGATATTGACGTTTAAAGCTAGAAAATGGCTTGGTTTTCCCACCCTTCCTTGTTTGACGTCTCTGCTCGGGAGCCCGTTAGAATTTCTGTATGAAATTTATTGTGCAAAAACTGGAGGGATGGAGCTACCATAAAGTGAAAATTGTATGATCCTAACTTCAACCTTTTTGACTGACCTGACCCATACGTGTGACGGAGAGACAGGTGGACTTTCTGGCGATAGCATATAGGCTGGCGGCTAAGCATAATATGCTATCACAGTGTGGCACGTTAGTGCGTAACACCATTGTAAGAGCGACAATCAAAGTCAACGGGAAACGCCCGATTTTGGGTAGCCAAAAATTAATATAAACAAGATAATGTTGAAAAGAACACGGAGTCTGTCCAATGCCATCTGTAACAATCATAAGATATTTCTATCTGAATGTAGCTGGATAACCTAGAGGTTTAGGGTCACATGAAGTCATATCTCCAGTCATATTTAAGATAATGGGCCCCAACATATTGGTGTCACGACCTCGACCTGTCAGGGTCACGTGATGTTTCGTGTCACGTGACCATTTGATTCCCCAAGTGCCATTTCCTATAAACGCTCTGTTGTAACCGAGTCTCTGTCTTAAGCCATTTTCAAGATAATGGGCATTTTTCATATCTGGGTCACGACCTTGACCTTTTTTAGGTCACGTGACGTCATCGGTCACGTGACCATTTGATTCCCCAGGTGCCATTTCCTATAGGTGCTCTATTGTAACCGAGTCTATCTCCAACCATTTTCGAGATAATGGACATTTTTCTGGGTCACGACTTTGACCTTTCTAGGTCACATGACGTCATCGGTCACATGGCCAATCGATCCGCCATATGTCATTTTCTAGTGGTGCCCCATTGTAACCATGTAACCAAACCTCTATCTCTAACCGTCTCTAATTATTTATCATACGAATGTACTATTAACGAGAACGCCAGATATCGCAAATAATGCGAGTTATTGTAACAGCGATTATTTCTGATCGATTGACCATGACTGTGATTAAGTAATTTTAGTTATGTTAACGAAATTGAAGGACAATTGATTCGAAACTTCTCTTTCTAAGTCCACAATCGAAATCCACTTGGCGTCTTTTTGCTACAGCTTGTATAAGAAATAATGAATACAACGCATTATAACGTCACTCTGTTAACCTACAACTGCAGTTAACATGATCATACTCTAACAGCAGTCGCTCACGCGACCTCTTTTCGCATTTTGACAGCTACGTTTGTGTACGGATAAATTATGCAGTTGAAATTTGACATGCTAAACTGAATACGTGTTTTACGTACCGATAAAAACTTCCCCGAAATCGACTGCACCGAGGACGGGTGATCCACTGTCGTTCTTGTAGTCGTGTTGTAGCTTATCGTCGATCGCAGCAAACGTTGCATCAACTGCATGAACTGTGAGACGACATGCACGCGCTGAAGAGGTTAGATGTGTTGTCAGCGACTACAATGTTAGCCTTATCCTAAATTTAAGATTTCATTTGAACACGTCTACAGATAAGTCCGCCTCCAACGTACTGATTCCGTATTCCATCGTCTCGCTGGAAACGAGACACCGATCGTCGCCAGCGCTGAAGAACCATTTCCATTACGACAACTTGTTGGAAACTTGTTGAAAACCAAGCCATAACCCCACCCTGAAGTTTCGACTTGTCGCCGACAATTTACCAAGCTGTTATTCACCAGTCAGACAAGCAGATATATTTTTCCGCACATTTTTCAGTCTCAGTATGTCGAAATGGAAAACAAACTCAAACAGTCATTTACCAAAAATGAACAAATTGGGATTTGCTTTTCCAATTTTCAACATGAGACGTTACGATGCGACTTAGCGTCGTGTTACGGCGCGTTAGAAAATGTCGGAGTTATTATTATTATTATTATTATTAGCAACGGACTCAGTGCCTATCGACTACGATATATAAATATGTTCTTAGGTCTACTTAATTACTTACTCATGATGGATCCAGTCTATAATGTGTAAGTTATGCCAAACTCCACTGTACAAAATGTGTATTTGCTGCTGTTTAATTAACTGGGTTGTGTGCGAATAACGTGTTCATAACTCACTCGGTTGTTGTGTTTTAGTTTCGGTGTTCTGGTTACATGTACTAGTCTAAGCTGACCATCCTTATCATCACATCAGCACATCAGCGTGTCGCAGCGATTGTGTAACATAAGGAAGGTTTCGTTTGATCCGTGGAAAGTAACGATGGGAATGTTAGGGGCCTAACCTAACCTTTCTACCGTTATATCCCTAGTGACGTAATAACCTTCCTATCGTTACACACGTCAATAGGTTTCCAACAAGTCGTCGTCATGGAAATTAGCCAGCAGTCGACCAGCGAGGACCGACGACCGTAAACATTAATAAACATTAAACATCGGCGTGACTATGGCAAACGAAATTGATATTTATTCACAGTTACGACGAACATTTTTGCACTGGCACATCGTATTCGTTATCATTATCATGTGTTAGCTGTATCGTAATAATGTTTGTCCTGTAGTCAGTTACATACACGACGTGTGAGGATGTGCATATTGATCACATTTTAGTCGAGCGAACAGATAAGTCAATGCTGATACTTCTTCTAAGACTCCCGTTAGTGCATGTTAATTCCGTCTTGATAACGATTAGTCTTAAGAACTAGAATGTTGTGGCTATAATGTAGTGAAAGAATTCGACGATAAGTGAAGCCGTTTTGATACAATCATGACAGACGGATAGACAGACACAGACACCTTTCGTCGGCATTGCGCGACGAAAAGATAAAGACCGTGATCGTGATCTTTCGAAATCCACCGCCATCAATTTCAAATTTCAATCGTAATTCTATATTTGCATACGCAATTTCTGTTAATGTTTGACTAACTCCACTTGCTCACTCACTCGATCACTGACATAGGCCCTTGCTCAGGCGAGATACGGGTGTTGTGTGAAGATATCGGTTAGCACAAAAGACTGACTTTGCAATTCGCCAATCGCGCTGCCATTTGCCACATTACGGTATTGGAGAAATAACTGCAGACGTTAGCAGACGATAAGACGTCATCGGCTGTCGCTTGTTACGAAGACTTTTCTTTCCTGCGAGGCGTAATCGCCGGCGACTTGGTTTCTCTGTCCGATCCCTCCGATATACTAACTTAGCAACAGGGTTGAGTTTTGGAATTTTTTGGTATGATACCTCTAAAATTTTCCGTGGGGATTGCGATGAAACTAGGCAGGCAGGGCACACCGGATCACGAAATCAGTGCACTGTCACTCAACTCAACTAATCAACGTTAGGCAGTGCAGTAGACGGACCATGAGCACGCTGGTCGCTACACTAACTGTGACATCTACGTCATATGAGCGGTCATTATGTTTTAGATAAGTAGGCCGTTTTTCGTCATGTTTTTAGCTGAGCTATTAGTTTTTTAAGCAACCGTTAACAAATGTCATTCGCTGAATCTGTTCCATTTGTCTGCATTTGCCGCAGTATTTCTTTCATCTCGCCATTGTCACATCACTGGTAGGTCGTCTTTGCTCGTTTGTGCAGGTTTGTTCCATCACATGGCATCCAGTGTCGTAACCAGTAGGCGCAGCTGACGAGAACTGCGCAATCTGTGAGTGACCGTCGTATTGTGTCTATCAGCTCGTCTAATGGACTCGCCGTCCTGTGTCGTGACTTCACTGCACGTATTAGCATCAAGGGATTGTGGCACATGCACTGATAGTGGTGTATTCAGGAGGGAGTTGGTGGAGGTTAACCCCTATAGCCTGACCGACAAAATTTTTTCAACGTTTAATTTAGCCGTACATTATGTACCTTTTCCGTTTCCTGTTACAAACAGCAGAAACACAGTGCGCTGTATACTGCAGTGCCACTGCCGGCTACTAATATGGTCTGTTCATCTACACATAAGCCACTGGAAGCCAGACGTCATTATAAGAAATCGTGACAGTTGATGGACTCTGAAGCCGTTCGAACGGCCGTACTTGATATGAACGCTCGACGAAAGTGTATCATTGTGGCCAGCTATCATTTCGTGCATCGCTGCTTTGATAAGTTGCTGGCGATAAGGACGTGTTGCAGCTATTATACGAATTTTTAGGAAACAAAGTTTTTTATAGATCCAAAAATTGGGGACTCCAGTGCACTCAGAATGCACAAAACCATTTTGATGTCAAAAATCCAATTTTTTCTGGGGGCACAGTGGAGATTGTCTCGATTGTGAATCGAAAATTTTGACCCTCGCCCCATAGTGACCTAGAGCACCCCTTTCATGTGCGAAGATACCAAAAATTTAATTACTTCTGGTAAAGAACAATATCTACCAGTTTGCACAATTATATCCCAATCCGATTCGAACTTTTTGATATGTCCGGTGTACGGACAAGCACACAGACCTAAAACCATTTTGCACAGTTATATTGTAATGCATCTCGATCAAGAATTAGTTTCGTGAGAGTCTGATGTCTGGTTTTGTTGAGTTCACGTGCAGCAAGGCATTCATTACCGCGCGACGCGAGGTAATGAGATGTAGCCAATAATACCGTACAGCAGATCCCGGTCACCGATCAACATCTTGCGTCGCCGCCGTCGAACATTGGCCGCCGTCGTCGCATGTTGCAGAAATTGTTTAAAATCAGTGTTAAGTCCTTAACGGAAACCCATAACTACAGGGTGTCGCTTGCCATATGATATGGGATCACACAATGTTACTTGCCACCCGATACAAGCGAACACACCCCGCTCTAACCCCAGCCGGTGAAGGCTGGTACTCGATTGACCTACCCCGGAAGGATGGAAGGCTGAGTTGACATAGGTGCCTGATAACGCCCGCAATCGAACCTGTGACCGCTAGGTCAGACGTCCGACGCCCTAACCGCTGCGCCACCGAGAATTGTGCATCTTGACCGCAAGTTTAGAGTTCTACTCGTTCACGTACGTTAACTAACTGCAATAGACACAGCTGTATGGGCTGCGTGTTGTCTTCAGAACGTAATTGATTGGCAAGGACGAAGCACAGTCAAGAACATCGTTAAATCAAAACTGCTTTTGATGGAAAAGGAATCGCAAGTATTTCTACAGACGAAGCAGATACTGAGAGTTCAAAGTCAGAGGAGAATCAGGCTGGAGCTGATTACTAAAACAAGAACTAACTATGGCAGGGCAACTCAACAACAATCCCCAAAAAGTATTGTAGCACAACAGTGTGTTGAAGAATTGTCAGGCGTTGGAACACTTCAGTATTGGTGTTGGAAAGCGTGTTGGAGCTGTTGGAGCGATGCCTGACGTGCTTGAGTCTGTTTGATAACATATACCGCAGTGAGTGGTATAAACAGTGGATTGACAAAGTTACTCCTAGCTGTCATCCACCGAAGTCCCGAGCAGTTCGAAGTTTGCTGTTCGGTTTCTTTCGTTTAATTCAATCTCGTCATGCTTTCAAGTTGTCATGTGCATAGCTAATAAAGCTAACAATTCTGCAATGAATTAGTCAACAATCGCTAAGCGCACTGAAAGTTTTCTGATGAGATGCACTACATAAATCTACGTTTTACTTACTACAAATATTTGTTCGTACAATGCGCAATGATTGCTGACACTGACAACGCTGATTCGCTGACACTCGGCGTGGGCGGAGTCGACAGCGGAGTTGTTCGCTGTGTTATGGATACTGCTTCACATAGTCTATTCTGTAGTGAACACAGAACACCGCGCCGGTGTGGCACTGTGGCGCGTCGCTGAAAATCTCCCGCCGCCGCCGATAACCCTGCGGTAGCGGTCCCACAGACGCCGATCGTCGGTGTTAATCGGTGTCTGTACTCTGTAGTGAAGCAGTAAGTTCCCCGATGAACACTGAATTTGAATTTGAGTTTATCTTGTCTTCTCGAGGGGTTAAACGGTCGACCTTGAGGCAAGTTTGCAGGATAAGCACCGATGAACGCCAATTTCATTCCCGGTATACGACCGATTTCGTCCCGATATATTAGGATTTTGACCCCGATAAACACCGACAAACACCGATGATCCCGATATTCAGGTACGATAAACACAGATAAACTAGTACAAATACCGATAATCACCGATAAATAATCCTAGTTTATCCTGGTTCATCCTGATAGGCCCTATCGGTGTTTAAGTTCCTACCAGGTACAGACTAGCACAAACATCGATGAACACCAATAAACAACGATTTCTTATCAAATCGGGACACTCTCCAAACTCGGCAAAAAAATTTCGACACGCTGAAATTTCTCCAGATAAATTTTGGTTGCCGATTTGCTTCCAGGATAAACTGAATACACTAGGCTAGGATGGTCAGAATAAACTGGGATTTTGTGGCGATTATAAAATTTTCAAAATAGGAAATCAGTCTGTAGTTTGTTGACGTATTGCCATCAGCTGCCAGTCGGGTTTTACGTCTTGAGAGTTATTTTCTTGGTCATGATAACTAAACGGTCCATAATATTATGTCACATGTCGATCACCCGCTGATCTGCTTTCAATGCCATTATCGCTGCGACGGTTTGAGACTGTTTCTAATAGAGAACAAGTGACCGTCTGCAAGGTTACATGACTGCGGGAGTTTATGGCAGGATAATTAGCTGTCGAAATGACTGCATACGATTATGTTGCTAGGACGCCGCACGGTGCAAATGATTTGGTGTAACGCACGCGTCAATTTCCGTCACCGCATCAAATAATGGACAAGAAGGCAGGTCGTCATCGTTCACTGCTACATAGACCGAGCGAAGAGACTAGACAGGACAAGAGGACAAGGAAACAAGAATTAATCCCCGTTCACACACGCGCACCTTGCCTCCATCCCGTTTGCACAGTATTTGTCCCCATTCCCACCCAACACTCATCCCCATCCCGTCACTGTCCCCACAACTTTATTATCCCATTCCCACATCATCACGCCAACAGTATTAGTCGATTTACCCTCATGTATATTACGTTAACTACATGTATATCAGCTAGCAATCTGTCAGTGACTATAATGTCTTATGTCAAAATGCCACTTAACATCAGTTTACCGAGGGTAAAACAGCACGCGGTAATACTGTGACTTCTGTTCCCATTCCCGCGGTATTACCACATGCACACTCCAATTACCGCGGTTACCGCGGTATTCCCGAGGTACTGGTACCGTGTCACTGTCTAATGGCGACAAAGCGCCACAGGCATGAACAGATCATCAGCGACTGTCAGACTAGCAGCAGTAGCGCTAATGACGTGCTAGTCACTATGATGTCGTGATGTCCCCCGCGGGGTGAGCACTGCCTGATGAGCAGTTAGGAGACGAGATAGTGAATAACGAGCGTCACTCATATCGGTTCAAATTGACGCATTGTGATGTGTTTTACACAGCTGTTATCAGAGTAACAGCGAAAAGTGTTTTTGACGTTTTTCATTTTTTTGTTCAGGGCAATATTTCTCAAGGTCGTTCAACTTCAAGTGATATTCCCGGACACCGGTTAAACCTCATCATCAACCCGAGAATTTAATCTCATAACATATATTCACTAGTAAACTAACTCAATTATCCTGCGCGACCCGCGACTTGAACCCTGCAGTCGGTGCTCAGTAGCTGACCAGTCACAGCGAATAGGGCATAATACTGTGGCCTACCGTTATGCCACTGTGATATCGCGGTAATTTATTGTACAATTTGCATGAGATTTCACAGGAAAACGTAAAATCCGAACATATCTACCGCTGAACGTAAGAATCGAATAATCCGCTTCTGAGTGTTAGCCAAAATGATGACGTCATAATACTGCATCCGGTGAGTTAACCGACTCTCGTGATCTAATTTTCATGTTGATTGGTTTTTAGCCGACCACATTTACGGTCGCGCTTATGCTACAGTGTTGCGTCCGTCTGTAGTCTGTCTGTGACGTATGTATTGTGGCTAAACGGTGCGTCCTAGAGCAAAAGTTACTATTGACAGCCTACAGGAAGTGAGTACGTAAGAAATCGATTGGCACCAAAATGAATGACCTAGACTTTTGTTTAAAGGTCATTTAAGGTCTCAGCAACCGTTACAGATGCTTGGTTTTAAAGGACCACCAATAGCCTGTAGGGAATCGAATGATCACGTGACCGATGACGTCACGTGACCCCGAAAAGTCAAACTCGTGACCCCAATAAGCTTAGAGCCCAATATCTCGAAAACAGCTGGAGATGCTATTTACAAACAATCGTTAATTATTACCAGAACTGCCGTGAGGCAGTTACCGTTGGCTATCCTAGCGACAGCTTGACTTCTTGTATCTGTTGCTATAATTCCAAATAGTAGTGATGCGCGGTGTTAACAAATCCCGACAATAATATAACTACCGTCACATAAGCAGTTGCGTAGGAACGAAACAAACACTGCGGGGGGGGGGGCAAGGTGAGCTCGAAGCACGAAGGTCTGAGCCGGGGTGTGGTTTTTGGGGCTGTCTCTTATACACCTCT
>Ga0056114_1001777_pt1 | contig 10279 bp, 11 predicted proteins | sample WorMetHERISLAND1_FD_77005 | JGI IMG/M metagenome (GOLD analysis project Ga0056114, IMG submission 77005) | Marine gutless worms symbiont microbial communities from Max Planck institute for Marine Microbiology, Germany - Olavius loisae HERON... ... | reverse complement strand
GATCTGACATAACGAGCGGAACATCAACTAAACTCAAACCGGGACAGACTGATTGTTCACGTCGGTCTGACGTTGTCTGCCATGAGCGTTGTTGGCCTACACAATACCCGTTGGGGAGGAAATACCCGTGACGGTTTAGACGTATTCCAAAAAATTCACTTGCGCGACAGGGCGACATTGGTCTCGTTTTTCCAGTGTGATACTGGAGGGCGGGACTTTTGTTTCAAAGTCTTTTTCCAGATGGCGCCACAACGTGGCGAAATTCATCTCAAAATTGTACGATAGCTGATGCCACGAGTTTTGGACGCAAGTCGGACGGTCTGGCTAGTTACAATTAAACTTGAAAAATGAAAGAATGAATGAATGTTACCCGGATGCTGTCCTTTCAAATAGACGTAGAGACATTGTAAGTAAAGGCTTTGAAGTTTCTGCACCGCTCCTTTGTTACGTAGTCCAACGCGGTCTGAACAAACGTATCAAACATGATAAATAACAAGTATATGGAATGAATTAGGCCTAATTACAAATTATAATTTGAATTAAACATACTGCAATAGCTTTTTACTCTGTTGCTGGTGAGAGGTAATAACTAGGCCTATGTAATACTATTGACTATACCGTGTCCGCGAAAAAAACTATAACACTGTATACGTTGCCATAACTCTGGCAACAACGTCGGATTTTAACGAAATTCTACACCAACACTGTGAGGTAGATCAGAGAGTTTATACGCCGACAGGAAAGCGAATGAAACTATCCCACTTTAAGTTATTGGCGTGAATTTCCTAACTATACTCCTTACATGTACCAGTCGCCACCTCTTCCCACCTTCACCTTTCCTCACTTCCCTCCAAATTCAACTAGGAGCTCTACAGCAGCGCTGTAACCAAGGCGCGTTTGCACTATTCTGTATAGATATGGATAGACGCTATAGTTCAAACTCGAAAGTTTTAGACTTTTCTTGGTTTCCAGGATCGTTTAAACGTTATCGCAACCTTCTGTCCTTCCAGAACTTGACGAAGCCTGCAGAACGGTTCTACAGGCATCGTCAAGTACTGGAAGTACACAACGTTAATAATATCGTCTCCGCTAGGCCTATCTTCATTAGAGAGAATTGGCGTAAGCCTACATAGCATAGACCCCAAGAGCATATCTTACATCCTGTTTAGAACAGCAAGAAGGAGTGATACCTGGGTTGAAGATCATGATGGCACATACAAGGCCGATCTCGCAGTCGTTGAGACTGAGACGATTGAACACGTCAGCGTAGTCGAACTGCACAACGAAAAGTTCGCCGAGCGGCATCTTGTGTACAAGGTTGCTGTACAGTACACAACACGTATAGCGGCGACATCTGGCGAATGAAAACAAAACGTATCCTCCATTTTCGAGTTAGACCTATTTTGTTTGATGACAGTTGTAGTAGCAGCTAAGCCCATGTGAATTTTGTGAAGATAACTCACACAAAATCCTGAAAAAGTTGCAAACATTGTACACGCAGTTAACTGAGCCTGTCCGTTGCTCCCAACGGCGAAAAACGAGTGGAAAATCGGCCTACTATACACGCTGGCCCAAAAGAAGTAGCCTATTAACCGATTTTCACAAATTTTTCACCGGCACATTCTGTGGAAAATTTGTAACGAATACCACTACACGTTAACTGCGTCTGACACGAATATTCGACTCTGACCGTGGGATCAAGGCGGTCATGTCTGGAGTGAACATCCCGTCGCTTGTGAAGAGGCGAGTGTAGCGAGTGACGATCACTTCGAACGAGCCTTGTCTGAACAGCGCAACACGATCATCTCGTTCCAGCTCCGTGAAACCTAACAACAGTGACACACAGAACTCTTTTCATTACGACCGCCGGCGCTGAGGTAGAAGTCAAATGCGCATTGTACACAGTACTCATCTTGCTGCGATTAACCCTTTGACGCCCACTGCTGCCATATGGGCACAGCTATAAAGCATCCTTTGCCGAGTTAAGCCGTCATTTATAATTTTTGACATCCGGGCACTCTTACGCTCAGCCCTGAGCGTCAGAGTGCCCGTATGTCAATAATTACAATGACGTCTTAACCCGATCTGGCACAGGATGCTTATAGCTGTACCCATATGACAACAGTGCGCGTCAAAGGGTTAATCGTACCATGTTTTGTCCACTCAGTGGGCAAGCACTGGTCAAGCGGCACGTGTTAGATTCAGAATTTTAGACTTGAAGTTACACATTCAACTCTTGCTGTCGGCAAGTCGCTGTCGATACTGTTAAGCTCCTGCTGTCAGCAAATGGAAATAGTATTTAGCTTACCCGTGTGGGGCCTAATACGACCGACTAGATTGATGGTATGTATATATGCTGCACCGCGGGTCCAATTAATGGACATTGACTTGTAGGCCAATCTCTATTTCTATTTCTGCCACTTACACATTCTGTAAATTCCGCAACTGTGATCATTTGCTGGTTAGGAGGCATGACTAGTATAGGCTCCGGTATCCACACGACTACGTAACATATTCAGCTGTATCTGAATAGAAAGAGCCAGATCGTGAACCTGGTAGCAAGTTAGCAAAGGCGACAACTCGTTTGATGGTAGATCTCATGTTTTCCAGAAAGAAAGACATCATTTTCTTCGGATCAGGAGGTGCCAAGGTCTTCAACATTTTTGATGCGTCCTTTTTCTATACACGTAATTAATTCATCGAAAGCTTACGCCGCCAAATGTAAATTCTTTTACACGAATAAAGTCTACGATTGACGGCTTTCTGCAAAACCAAATAGCCTAACTGTTAAAAAAATATGGTCGCAAAGCGTGTACATTATGAAAAACATTTATAAAATTCAGTCTTATTAACGGTGGCCGAGTGGTACGGTGCCGGACTTTGCGATAGCGAGGTCGCGGATTCGAATCCCACCCACAGCTGCTGTGCACCAATGTCAACTCAGCGTGCCATCCCTCCGGGGTTGGTTAATGAGTACCAGCGAAAGCTGGGGAGTAAACGGGCATACCACGCGATGCACTAGCCCCGTATCCGTGGTCCTGCAGCTTCGGCTGGTGTCCGGCGGAGGGCTAAGGAAACGGAGATCAGCGCCGCCCCATGGGCCCTTGAGGATCGGGAAAGGACTTTACTTTACTTTACTATTAACTATAATTAATTAATTAATTCTAACTTTTTGATACTGACTTGTACAATATGACTGTCAATTACTGTAAGTAAATCAGCTCAATGAAAACAAAACTGCCGAGTTGTTTTTTGTAACAAAATGTGATGATATACGACAACGTGTCACTTTTAGGCGTGTCCATGTATGTATGTATGTTTATTTCATTATAGCCAAAAAATAGCTAAATAGCACAAGCATACAGTTGAACAAAAAATACAACACACAAATATGAGTTGGTTGAATCAGCACTCGACAGTCTCCACGTGGTCGATTGAATTTCTAGTTAGTAGTCGGTAATTATGGTACTCCTCTGAATATTCATTAGCAGACATATTGTTGTCAGGGGCGTAGCCAGAATATTGTAGGCCCTATTAATTGGTACACGTGAAGGGATGGGGTGTGGGGAGGGTTGTCCCTTCCATTCCATAATGAGAAGGGTGTGGGGGAGAGTTTGTGTTCCTTCCCCGGGGAAACTGGTGTTTTTATTCAGTGAAAATAGTGCGATTTGGTCATTGCTTTACTGCCATGTTCAGCATTTACTGAAATTTTACGCACCTGACGAGGAACCCTTGTTCCCTTGTGAAGTTTTTTCCCCCCCCCCCCCCGGTTACATCGGTATCTGTTATTGTGATCACATACGCCGTTGGAGTCGTTGATTGCCCTGTACAGTTCCAGTCCACGCTGAACCATCTCAGACGAGTGATTGGTCGTCGTCAGATTGGCTTCGTTCGTATCACGTATCATCCGGTCGATCGTCTCCAGGCGACTTCCCTTCGACTCCGCCGCTAGTTTCGCCTCCGCAATCGTCCAGTCTGACGGTCGGCCCGTCGCCGTCGCCTCTAGAGTCAGCGACCAGTCGCCGCCCGGAGCCACAGTACGAGCTCCTCCCCCTGGTTCTCTTACCGTCTTCATCCTCAGTTTAGGGCTCCCTTCACACGACAGTCATAAAACTGACAGACGCCTAGCAATAAACCGCAATATATGTTCTGCATCCGAAGTTTTTTTACATTACTGTCTAATCATTAGTCACCGTATTCACTTTCGTCATCGCAATTAATCTATTAAAAATTCAACAATTTTGTCGTCAAAACAGTCGGTTTATTTTAAGCGGTTTATTTTAAGGCACAAAAATTCAAACATGGTGCAAGTATTATTCAGCAGTTCTGCTACTAATGTGACCTTGAAAACCTGACCAATATTTGTCACACACATATGTCTTGGATGGGTGACCCGTTTGCGATACTGATTTGGTACTTAAGCTGCAGCTATATTCAGGCGTTCTGTGTGGTAGGCGATGTGATCTCTGGTGACTATAGCCCAGTGATGGTTACACACACCAGCAGGGAAGAAAGGGCGAGTTCTGCTACACAAGACGCCAGTGTTCAGGTTGGCATGATGGCCAGCGAGTCAGACCTGTCACAGATCTTCCTTCTAACAAATTTAAAAAAGGCTGTGTGGTTATATACTCTCAACCTGAAATAAAACTTGACAGATTAACTATTTTTACAGACAGACTACAGACAAGAAAGACAATCTACTACAGACAAACTACAGACTAGCTATTTTTCCGGTCATGACCGCATGAGACGAAAGAACAAGTGCTGAGGTAGTAGAAGCAGCAGGATATACTATAAATCGACGTTTTACGTACTTACTGAGTTACTTACTTAGTCCTGAAGGCGAGATTGATCAACAAATAAGTGCATGATAATCTGGTTAGATTACGACTTGGTACAAAAGTGATCCGACCAATGCCTTCTGTGTAACTCTTGTCGAAATTGACGTGATAGAAATTGGCCGAAAGTCAGACGGAACCTGAGAACCTTGAAGTTGCTGTACATACTTACGAACGTACCAGCCATGAACTGGTGGCGGCAATCGTCCACGCGGTAGATGGCGCCGCTGTTGACATAATCTTCTTCGTCCAGTTCCTGTACGATTCGAGGACGGTTCTTCCACGTCGCGTCTGACGCAGTTCGTCTTCGCAACTTGCACGCCGGCAAAACGCACGCAGTCTGTAATGTATACCACGCCGACATAGTCAATAGCCTCGTCGAATGGACGCATTTCTCTCAAATAAGTTTGCATGAGTACATGGTAGTAGCACTGTAGTCATAGTAGTCATCACATGGTCATTGGTCACAGGGGTTCTTAACGACTGAATCAGGGTAGTTTTGTTTTGCTACATTTCACGTTATTTGCTTTTTTGAGTTGTTCGTGTATTTTTACTCCTCGCACGCTACGTTCCTAATGTTCCGAAGAGGAGTATATGATTCATTTCAATGTAAGTAGGCCTATATATAATGACGACTGACCGACGGACCTCTCATTGGGAAAATTTGGAATGGCGTTATCTCTGCAACGGGTCAACGTTAGGATTGTACCTATCTGGAGTGAACGGATGTGAAGAGGGCCGAGATAGTGAAACATCCAAGCGGCCTAATGCTGGCCAGAAGACAACAAGTGGGCCTATCCTGATGGCACCAGTCTCCTGCCTTGACTGGAGGGAAACCATTGGCTTGAAACGTTACAGTATACTAGACACCTTCAAATATGAATCTCTGTCATCTGACAGCCCCGTCTGTTCAACGTGTCAAGTAAAATTACCGATTTCTTTACGACATCAGTGACTGTACGTATTATATATATGAGTTTAATTCGCAAAAACTGCAGACAGTTAAAAGTAAGAAAATGAGCATCGATAAAAATAGTATACATACTACACACTCAATCACACATTAGACCTACACAATACACAAGATATTAAATTTCAAATGTAACTGGCTTCTAATATAATGAATATTATCGTATGGTGTGACATCAGCAAATTCATATAATTTAGTAAACTCCCTAGAGTTTACAAACAACTTCACGACAGACACAATGATGCTGTTATCTAAACGCAACATATCATGCACAAAACACAACTTCTTTTGATAATACAAGTGTTCAAAGTTCATCCTCTCCAAACAACAGATCAATTCTTTAACTGATTCCCATGGTCTGAAGTCAAAGATTTTACGATATACTGAGTTCCAGTATTATGAACGACAAAAAACAATATGACAAGCGCTTGTTAATGGTGTGTGAAGTATCGTTACCTGAATCATGTCTTCCATCGCCAGGTGAGCGAGTGTCGTCGAATAGCAACTGAGTCGATCAACAGCTTCCACAGCGACTGAAGTGTGTCACGTCTCACGTGCTTTTATGTCGAGGTGGCCGCCGCTGCCTGGCTCATCGGAGCTGCTACTGCTGCTGTCGTCTTGGAGTCGCCCCGGCTCGGTGCGAAGGCGTTAGCGATCATCAATCGTGACGTCGTTCCGAGTGCGTTTATTGGATGCAGTGAACCCTCGGGTAATTGCAAAACACACTGGTGTTTTTCAGAAAGTGTGTTGCACCGTTATCGACTTGCTAACGGTATCTGATTAGAATTCAACCCGTTCTTGGTTGATTCTGCTATGCAAGATTTGTTTTAAAACAGATTCGGTCCGATGATCGCTGTCTCTGTTCTGTGTTCAGTCCAGGTGGTTGGACAACAGAATCCTGGGAAACACGTTTGGCAAAATGGAGAGACTATGTGCCAGTTTTCACAAATCTAAGCAACGAATGTGGTTAAAGGCAAAGCAATACACAGTGTTTGATTCAAGGCTGAAGTGAGCGCAAATGTTCGAAAACTACTAACTAGTTTTTATTGCGCGATGCACGGCAGCAGTTAAGTCGTAAGTCGCACCGGCATCGCGCGGTTTCCTTGCATTCTTGTCAAACTAGTTTGGAACTAATCGGAATTTATTGTCGCGGACTCTGCCGATCATTCGTGACTCAGCCATGTTAAGTACAGACGCGCACGTTCATTTTGTTTTCAACCTCCTGAAATGTCAAATGCCGGGGATCAAAGGTTTCACCCAGAGTGTAACACTAACGTTTTTATTCGCACAGAGCGAAAGAGGACAAAGGCGATGCTTAAAAATGATAAATCTCGGTCGGTCGATAAATAGAGCAGTTTAAAGTTCGCATTTATTTTTTGTGTCAAAACTTAGTACTTTCCAGTTCGACGACTAAGTACAATGACGTGGACGTCAAGGCTATGGGCGTCGATCTGTTCTCAAAGTTGCGAGGGTCCATTTCCCTTCTCTCCCCTTTCCCTTCCCTCTCCTTTCCCTTCCCTGCCGCGAAGCGGCACCACCAAACACAGCTAGGGGGTCTGAGGAAGCGTTGTAAGCTCCCCCAGCGGGGTCCGGGGCAGAGTCCCGGCCGCAAACGCATTTTGGGTGCATTTATAGCACAAAATCGCGTCTGGTGGCAGCCACGTGACATGTCAACATTGTCACGTAATCATTCATTAATCATTAATATTCATTGATATTGACAAAGATTGTGTTCACTCTGTTTAATAACCGTGCTTCAGACATTTTACGACGGTCCAAACAATGGTGGACCCTCGCTAGCAAAATTTAACGAGGGTCTGGACCCACCCTCGAACCTTCGCAGGATCGACGCCTATAGTCAAGGCCTATAGTCTGTCCGTCGTCATAAGGCGTTCAAAAAGTTCGTAGCTTGACACGCAACAGAATATGCACTTGCTATTTTGTCACTTTTCAACATAGTCCCTTCCAACAGAAATGTACTACTTGGCTCAGTTGTTTCTGTATCGCACAAATTAACGTTTGAATAGTACCACACATCGACTCTTTCCATGCACGACTTACACCGGTCAGAATGAAACGAAAGATTTGCGAGCACACTCGGCAGTGTGTCATGTCATGATGCATGCGCCCCATCATGTCGTAAACAACCTTCGTCATTCTGTCGTGTCGGTACCTGCCCACTCTTCCGAACGTCCACTATTAGTTCTTTTCGATTCGAATTAATTTATAAATGGTAAAATGGTAAATTGCTCCCGATATTATAGAGCGCTGGAAAGCGTCAGCATAGCATCAGCTTTGTCTACCGCTTTTACAATTTACCCATGCCAGATCCGAGTCCATCAACGCTGATAGTCTGAACTCCAACTTCCTACAGCTCGGAAGAAGGAGTGGCGGCCGGCCACAGCGGTTACATGTCAACACTGTGATAGACACTACTTTAGTAGGCCTCGAACCCACAACCTCCCGATTGTTGGTCCGACGCTCTACCAGTAGTGCCACCGACTCACCATCACTTTGTGGATCATTTAGGGTCAGGTGCATTATCGTGGGTCCGTATAGGGTTATCAGATAAGGTTAGGGTTAGTGTTAGTTTGCCGTGACCCTGAGACATCTAGCGGACTTTCAGAATAGCACACCCAAACCGATGGGGCCGACACCCCATGAAGTAGCACAACCATACTTTGAACCTTACATGCCTTCTCTCATCTGGACCTTCCTCGTGGAGTACTATTCCAGTGTGAAACCGGCTTCTCTTCGTGATACAGCAGTCACTCAATGCTTTAGATAGCTGCTGAGAACATTTGCGTGTTTGATATCTGTGCATTTAAAGGCTAGTCGGTTCCGTCCAAAAACGTGCCTTTGTGACGATTAATTGTTGTTACTGATTGAAAGAAAAGACACTCTTTAATAATATCACAATAGATATAGGTATATATATTTTCTGTTTGATCTACACACCCGCGCCCGTCTTCAAACCTCAAAAGTCAACATTAAATTAAAGATTATTTCAAGGTCACACTGTGTGCTAATGCAGTGCTGAAATATTCTCGATATATTTCAGACTCCGGGGTGATCTTATGACTTCTGATATAGTCCTGCAGAATGATATTTCCTTTTTCATTGACTTTGAAAATTCCATTTATGTTTCTCCCCCAAACGTATCATATTGACGTCATTTTGTACCAAGTTTTAACTAAGTAAATTCATCAATCCGTTTTTATTTTGACAAAAACTGCCAGCGTGCGTCCGAAAACTCTAACATGGTCGACATAATCCAGAAGCCCCTGGCATGCGGACCAAGTGCCGGGCATCACTCGTCGATGCATCATACAGTAAGTCGCCGCATTTGTACACCGCGGTCTGGCGATATGCCTGGCATTAAAAACACTTCAAGTTAGACGCACTGAGAGACACGTAAACAATTCGAACGCATAAGTCGTCCCAGTCGATTAACGAGCTGGCGTTAAAATAACAGACGAAAGCTTTAGTCATCTAGACCAAAGACCTACTTGCAGACTAGAATCTCTACTATTTTCTGATTGGTTTTTGATCGGTTTTGGTGCACATGTATAGACAGCTGTACGGTGACAGCGTGAAATACAGAACAGTAGACTAGTACAGCTTTGGTAATGTATATCTTTTATTCGCCTCACTGATTAGTATAATCACAATGACAATAGACATATTATAGCAATACAATCATATACTATAAAGAAAAAAGAAAACAAACTCGCTAGGCTCCTGTTAGTCATAGAAAAAGAAATAAAAGCAGTGTTGAGTTAAAAATACATGTAAATTGAAACCAGGCCTATGGTTAAATTAAAAGCTGCATTTATTATCACGTGTACAAATTCATTCAGAGCTTGATATTGACGTATAGCAATTCTGTCCGTTCGTCCATCCGTCTGTCTGTCTGTAACACGGCGGTATTTTTTTGAAAACAGCTAAGCGTATCGTCGAAAATCTGTCCTGTCACTGCCAGAGCCCCCGTCATTCTCGTTACGAAATTCCTACGCAATCAGCCGTAATGCCTGAAATAAAGATATTGATTAATTGGTTGATTGATTGCATGAATAAATCAAATACAGGTGCTGCGTAAGAATTTTGAGCGTTTAGCGAGCTTTTTCGCCACGTTCAACGAGGTTCTGCTGATTTCGCCAATTCGTGTAATGCTACAAATATAGGCAGAAGAAGAGTGCTGAGAACGCGACTTTACTCGATGAATATTGTTTAACGTGCGCTAAAAGTATAAAAAAAAGTATGGCGCTTATCGGACAATCCTTCACATTTTTACCCGACCGTACTAACGGTCGCGCTTATGCTACAGTGTTGCTTGCGTCCGTCTGTCGTCGTCTGTTGTCTGTGACGTTATGTATTGTGGCTAAATGGTGCGTCCTAGAGCAAAAGTTACTATTGAGAGCCTATAGGAAGTCGTATATGAGAAATCGATTGGTACCAAAATGAATGACCT
>Ga0056114_1001776_pt1 | contig 10280 bp, 10 predicted proteins | sample WorMetHERISLAND1_FD_77005 | JGI IMG/M metagenome (GOLD analysis project Ga0056114, IMG submission 77005) | Marine gutless worms symbiont microbial communities from Max Planck institute for Marine Microbiology, Germany - Olavius loisae HERON... ... | reverse complement strand
TCCCCATCCCCATCCCCAATCCCGTTGACTCGTGCATTCAACTTTGAAATTTACAAGTACATGTACACCGTGTTAAGAAAAAAACACCCACTCACATTTTCTTTCATATCTATACATTGTGTATAGTATGGGCCGATGATCATTCAAATCTTGGTTTGACGTAAATTGATCCACTTTTGACGAAGTGGCTCAAACGACAAACGATTTTTACATTTTCGTTCCCGGTGACCTTTAGATCTCAAATTTGCTCCCCTAGTTACTATTGTCCATCGCTATGTTTCCGCTATATTTGAAATTTCAACGGGTTTTTTGTTTTGAGAAAAGCGGAGGCATGTGACGGACGGACAGACTGACGGACGCGGTGAAACGCTTAATGCGGCGCATAGGGAGGGCAGCATAATAGTGGTGAAAGAACCTGTTAACCGCATTGGACGTAGGTGATGCCGGTTTGCTACATAAGAGAAAGGGGGAAATTTTGAGGCAAAGTTGCTCACTCACGTAGGGCGAATTTGCTTAGAAGTTATCCTCAAATGTGTAGTAGTTAAGTGAGCTGGGTTTACATTATTGTATCGTTTATTAAATTTTTGTCTACCATTTGTTCCTGGTATTGTTAAAGGCCAAGGTAGTTTTAACAGTGTTGCAAAACTAATTTTCTTATTCACTGAGGCATTTAATTGATACGGCTGGTGGTTGTTCGATATGGCTGTCTCGAGTGACGCACCAGCAGACCCATCTGGCATCGGGGTCGATGTAGCACCGTGCACTGCTTAATGCCTCATAGAGAAGCTACGTGACTGGACTTAACCGTCACATGGTTCACACCGGCAGCAGAATCAGGCAAGTCGCCATTATGACGGGCGGACACACGCATGTGCTACGGGACGTCACTAAGGATGAAGATATAGGCGTACGCGTGATGCGCTTCTGTCGCTCGCTCTGCGCCTTAACAGGCGTATTTATAGCGACTGAGCGCCATTGCCGCGATAACACACTGCTCAGCTCGCCGAGTTTTTATTTAGTACCGACAGGACGAGCGATGCTCATAAATCACGCCAATTTACTAGTTCAAGCTGGCAGCGACTTTTCGTCATTTATTTCTCTTTCGACTACAAAAGCTGTATTGCACGCCAACAGCTGCACAGTCGACGGCCGCGACGAGTTGTTTTTGATCAGCGAAAAACGGTGACTTAGTAGAATGCAGCTTAAAGTCAGCGACAAGACGTGGCTTATTGAGCATGCTTACTCGTAGGTGCCGCATCTCAGATAACTTTGTTGAAGAGGCGATGTATAAGTTCATATTTTGACAGGTTGATTCTATTCTACAACAGTCATACAGTATTATGTAATTATGAAGTGGTTTATATTCATACAATGTCAAAGCAAGCCAATATAACAGAATTAACATTACAAAAATTCATCGTTCAGGTGATTTCATAGGAATGAGTGCGCGACTGTGCGTGTTAGGTCTTTACTGAAATTCATACGGAAACTCTTATCACCGGGTAACTTTATCTTTCGCTTAGACCTAAGTTTTAAACTATAGCTTTAATCCAAGTCTAAAATCTGGTCTTAGACCAATGCTAATATTTTGTTCAGACTAAACCCGAAATGTTCAGATTAAACCAAACATCGGTTTTAAACAATATTTTAAAACTCGGTGTTATAATAGCTTAAGAGGTAACTTTTAAACGAAACGTCGGTGTCAATTTTATCTTTCGGATTAATTCGGTTTTAAACCTAACTTTGGTTTAAAACTTTGGTCTAGCGAAAGATAAAGTCGCTCACCGCCGTCACCGGACAAACTAGTGAACCAGCATCCTCTTGGCGCTCCTTCCTGCTGAGAACGATGATTACGATTTAGAGCGTCGAATCACGATCGTTTCGTGGCATTTTTTCGACGATATTAGAATATTGCGAAGTCTTATCTACAATGGCGACGGGCTAGTGATTTGGAGAGCTGAATGGACGGAATGTCGACGAGTATACGCGATGTTGCACGCTACAATCAGCGACAAACGATGCAGTTCTCGGTCAGTCCATTAGTCGCTGACGTCAGTACTGTATCCTCCTGCTTCCATCAGAGCTGCACGTGATCCGCTGAATACTTCGAGTACCAGCTGCGACTTGGTCGCACTACAGAGAACGAGACGGAAAGAAACTAGTAAGTAAGTCGGAGTGTCTGTGCGGCGCTGATCTGTAATTCAACTATAACTCCGTAACATCTATTCTAGTCTGAACATTCTGAAAATCAGTTTAGTCGCATGGTACAAACGCTTATAATCGTCACAAAATAGGCAACGGGGTTATAGATATCTAACCAACTCTTACCTCTTAAAGGATGAAGATCCTACAGTACGTATACCTTGTGATTCTTTATCAACTGTAGAACATTATACTGATCAATTGTGTAGATTTTGATAACTTCGCCAAGATTTCTATCAAAGATCTCTTCCGAAATATTTATCCTAAATGAATAATTTCTTTTTACACGCTATTGGTCTTACTAATAAACTTTTAAATGCTTCAGGCATGATATAGCTGCTTTTTGCGTGTTTAAAAAGGCGTAACAAGAAGCCAAGCTGTTAGTAGGATAGCCGACCGTTCTGCCTCACAGCAGACTATCTAGTACAGTAGTTAGGGATTGGTGCTAAATATCATATCCACCTGTTTTTGAGATATTGGGCTCTAAGCATATTGGGGTCACGAGTTTGACCTTTCGGAGACACGTGACGTCATCGGTTACGTGACCATTTGATACCCCATATGCCATTTCCTATTTGTGGTCGTTTGGAACGGAGTCCCCATCTCCAACCGTTTTCGAAATATTGGGCTCTAAGCGTATTGGGGTCACGAGCTTGACCTTTCTTGGTCACGTGACGTCATCAGTCACGTCACCGATGTCATCAGTCACGTGACGATTCGATTCCCCATAGGCCATTTCCTACAGCTGTCTTGGTGGTCTTTTGGAACAAAGCCTCTATCTCTAACGGAGAATGCGAATGTGACGCAATGGTTGACATGACCTCTAACAACCTGTAAACAAAAGTCAAGGTCATTCATTTTGGTACCAATCGATTTCTTATATACGACTTCCTATAGGCTGTCAATAGTAACTTTTACTCTAGGACGCACCGTTTAACCACAATACATTCCGTACAGACAGACAGACGACGACGACAGAGTGACAGACGACGACAGACGGACGACGCAACACTGTAGCATAAGCGCGACCGCACTGTCAGCTAAAAACCCTAACCATCTATCTATCCCGTGAGCCACCACCAGCGCTCCGAGCCATGCGTGGTCAGTGCAGCTTCGGCGGACAATACGACTACCAGCACACACGACGCTGTACTGCCAGACGCTGTCGATTATGCACGGCTTCGGGTCCTGAAGCTAAAGTTGAGTGAATAGTAGACGGTAAGTGATGATCGATGTTCTCGACTGAATATTTTATCAACCTCTGCATAATGTAGCGCTGAGTCAACGCTTGAAACTGCTTTCTATTTCTTTCTATTTCTAATTTTAACATTTGATTAACATCGAATACTGTGATATTGTTGAACATTGGTTTGATAATGGTTATGAGTGGACTAAACTAAATCAAATTGAAAAGATAACAGGCAATATGAGCAACAACAGTCATGTCATACCTTTGCTTTAATCATACTCGACTATATTTTGTTACTATTTGACTTTCTGTTAGTTTATTTTATTCTGCCAGTCATCGATAGAAAGTTCAGCTATCAGAAACTAAGATCAGTTGTACTGTAGCGCGACAATTTTCCTCCAAAAACTTGGGAAGAAAAGTAATTTGTGGTCGGTCGGCGACCATTCCGCGTGACCTAATTATTGCAGTATTTATTGCCGATTTAATTACATCGCAGCTGCTAAATAACGCCGCATTTGCAGCAGAGAGCTCTCTGTAAAACTGGAAATTGCTTGGACTTGGCTGCATTCCGACCGCAGAAAAAGCATAAAAATAAATAGAACAGACAAAACGGAAGCAGAGAGACAGAGAGATGGACAGAAGTGCAGCGGGATGGCAAGTTGTCTACTTGGTGAGATTGATAATCGTAGTTGGACTGTAGTCGGACGGATTGTAGACCGATGCATAATGCGTTGGCCACAATGAAGACCGATCAGCTCCGATAAATCGCTGGCGTGGCGACCGGCTCAGCAAGAACGATGATCATTCGTTCGCATTCTGTCGGCGCATAAAAGTACCAGCGAGCCAGTCGTATAATTCCGCAGTAAATGTAACGTGCCGCAGCCACGTCGCGACAACGGCGCTATGGTAACACCATGCAATATTTATTCTGGTTCATAACGGGCATCGTGACGTGTTGTTTGATGTAAAAAAGTAATACAGAAATGTCGTATATAAAGAGGATTTAAAGTGGACTATTCGCGGGCTGACATATATGGATTTTAAAACGATAATTAATAATCAATCAATTAATGCTTTTATTTCAGGAACATGTCCACATCAGAGACAAACAGAGAGGCATGTGAGACAGAGGAAACTACTAAAAACATAACAACATAAAATAAATCAAATATACATATGATTAAAACAGCGTCAGTTAAGCAGTAATACTTTAAACTTAATCCAGCTCTGCTATTTAATAGCACTGCATCGAAAGTAGTAGGTAAACCAAGTTTCAATAGCATAATACTTTGGGTAATTATTAAAGAATAATGTTTGATAATATTAAAACAGGAAAAACAGTCGAACTATAGCACAGTGGAAACACTACAACGACAACTGGTTGAAGTTGACTACTCAGTAAAACAGCTGTGATGAGAAACTTCTGAAGCAGTGAAGCTGAACTTGTGAGATCACAATCGATCACAAAATAGACGGTCTCAAGCGACGTGGTGAGCGCCTGTTGTGTCACGTGGAACATACCGTCGACTGATCACTGTCAACGATGACATTTGCGCGACTCTGCCCGTCGTATTGAATGTCAAGCAGGCTATAGCAGCCGTCAGCATCCAGCGGCAGGGTGCTCATAACGACGACGACGAGTAATGTAGTTGTCGGAAACTGGATTTACACAATGAGATGACGAATGGGTGTTGTCAGTCGTCAGTCGCCCTTATTGAACGGTGGAATGATGTGCATTGGTTAGTCTGTAGATATTGCAAAAATTCAATTATTGCGATGGATTCCTGTTGTAATAATTTCTCTAAATGGATACGACATATAAAAGTTAAGCCAAATCACGTTGACATTTAAAACAAACTGCGTTTGCAATTTTTACTGCGCGATGCTACGCAGAGCGCGGTATTGCTACGCTAAGTCGTCTGTCTGTCCGTCTCTCCGTGACGTTGAGCTATCGTGATCATATGATCATATAGGTTGGAATTCTTCGAAAATAATTTTACGGTTGTTAGCACGGCGTGTTCGCTCTCCGCAGACTCCAACATAATGGATTTACTCCGAGGGGAACACCCGAAATTTTGTGTCGGAATAGGGGTGGAGTACGGAAAAGTGGCTTTCGGCGTACAAAAGCTCTAATATCTCTGAAACGCGGCCAAAATTACTATTGAGGACCATTAGGAAGTCATCTATGCGCTTTCGATTGGTGCCAAAATCATCGATCTTGAATGACCTTGAAGGGTCGTTATGTACTCGTTATTAAAACACGTGCGCCATGGTGTTGTTATTCATTTATTTTTTAGTTTCACACTCAATCTGCTTTTAGTCAATAATTGACTGCCCGTGCAGGCCGTGCTATAAATTACGGCCTTGACCTTTCGGAACCAGAAGCAAATAACAATCAAAGAGTATTTGACGAAGGAAAACACGCTGCATCGCGCAATTTACTTGCGACAGCACGGCTTTCTTGTCGTATATCGTCGTCATGGGATACGCGGTGTAACGGAGTTAACAGTGTCAACGGATGGAGGCCCGCGCCTCTGATAGCTTCTGGTTTTTGGCGCGTTACAAATTTATTGCTTGCTTGTTTACTTACTTACTTACTAAGATGTGATTTCTATTGGGAATAAACGACGAAAAGCCGCGTCAGTGGTGAAGCTGTAGCGACACACACAGACGGCTTCGATGCTGTCGCACTGAGCGGATGGTGGTCTGATTGACTTGTGTCCGAGTCTATGCTCGTATTTGACTCAAATTAGACGAAAAATTCGGGACATTTTGTCACAGTGCAGCGGAATGATTTGTTGTACTGTAGAGAGCGATGAACGCCGGCGTCGTTCTTATATGCGTCCAGCTTTCAGTGATGCTGTGTTCCACCAAGCACGCAGGTACATCAATCAATCAATCAACCAGTCATTTATTAGCCATAAAACGTGAGATAAAAACAGACGGAAACATACCAACAACAGTACAAAGGGCAGGTATAACCAGGCAGAAACTGCACTTCCAGTTACGATACAATACGATACAAGAGTTTAACGTGGACTCGAAAGCTGATTATACAGCTTATTGAGCTTAATCTAGCACACGTAGCCAGAAACTAAAACAAACAGCAGTGCCCCCAGTGGACTGGGAGCATTAACTAGCAGTTAAAACAATACCGGTGCTGTAGCGAACGTTGTCTATCTGGTCGACTGGTAAACCATTCCGTGCATTTATGATTCTTTCAGCTAAGAAGTTTGACCTAAAAGGGATGCTACTCTGTTGTTTAAAGAGTTTATAAGGGTGACCTGTTGTTGTTGTACAACTCGTACGTAACTCAAAGAAGGCTTCACGATCTACCCGCACTAGACAAAAATACATGTATTACTTTATAGCAATACACACAGCATAGCAGAGAGCAAGCTTACTGTATAGTTGCGAGAGGGAGCCGCTTTAATTCCTTCCTCCCGTGCCGCCGATTTTCTCAAAATAGGAAAGCCGTAGAAACTTATAATTTAATTTATATAGAAACGTCTAATTTAGTGGTCCATTCTACACATACATTTCACCAGCGAAATGCTTCTTTCTGTGGTAATCTGTAATTATCCTGGAGGGCGGCGTGTCGCAGCGGCCACCTGGCCGTGAACCTTCTTGTTTATTTAACATTTCGTCTTGCAGGCTAACATTCGAGCATGAAACAACATTGAATTTACATTTTGCTGTCTTCTCCTGAACGTACATAGATTAAATGAGGTAATAAAAACGCAGGTATGGGAATAAGACGCACAGGGGTGGGAATTAAGACATGGGCGTGGGAAAAAATCACTAAACACTGTAATACCGCAATATTACTTGGTTGTCATTTTTTCATTATTTTTTAATACAGTCAATTCATTTGCTCGTTAGTTTGCGGTAATAATGAGGTAATTAAAAACTTTTGTTACTTGAGACGAGGCCTTCTAAAATTGTTTCACAATGTAACAGCCATTCAGAGAGACTTGATATTTAAACAGCAGCTGTCGAGTCACTTGTACTTGTCAGATGAGATGCACGCGACAACGAACTCGCGGGACAGAATGTCGTGACTAGTTGTCGACAGAGCTTCCTTTCAGCACTAAGCAGTGCATTAGTGAACGAATGATGTTGTCGACTTAATGCCCCAATCATGGCGTGATGTGTGGCTGCAGCGGTGATGTACGAGGAGCCGCGGATGCTGACAAAAGGCCGCGCGTTCTTTGTCGACGCCGGCCGGCGGCTGCGACTGGACTGTCAGTTCTTCATGGAGACGTTCAACCTCTTCGACAACCCAGTTGTCTGGACCAAGACGCAGCTGAGTGAGCGCACTCAGATGAACATGATGGGCAACCTCATCGAACCGTTCGAGTCAACTGGACGATTTCGCGTCACTTTCGAGGCTCATCGTCCGACCTTCACGCTCGGTCTCCTCATTGACGGTCGTACTATTGCTACAGCCACTTTTAAACCCTTTCACGCCCACTGATGCCATATGGGTACAGCTATAAAGATCGTGCGCCAGACCGGGTTAAGCCGTCATCTGTAATTTTTGACATCCGGGCACTCTGGCGCTCGGGACGAGCGTCAGAGTCCCCGGGTGTCAACAATTACAAATGACGGCTTAACCCGGTCTGGCACGCGATGCTTTATAGCTGTATCCATATGGCATCAGTGGGCGTCAAAAGGTTAACGATAAAAATACACTTGGATATATGCTGACTCGCAGGTCCGACGAAACGTGGAAATCCTGTGTTGGTTGCGCGAATGCAACAGCGATAGAATTATTATTAAATTTTGTCTATGTGTGACCATTTCCGTGGCTCATAAGCGAAGTTGTCGTTGCCACAAAAATACTGTCTTGTTAATTTCAATAAAAAATATTGAAATATCGCACGTTACGTATTTAGCTCCACCAAACACAACATTAAGTCCGTAGCAATATATACTTTGCAAGAAAGATAAAAAAAAGCACTGGTCTAATTGGTGCATTTCATTGTCACCGTCGTTGCCACTGTAACTGAATTAAGAGGGTAAGTAAGTAAGTAAGTAAATAGTGAATTTATAATAGCGCATAAAGTGCGATAGCCTACATCTAAGGCGCTGAATAGGCGTGCGAAATAGAGATGTGCATGGGAATGACTTAGTGGTATCCCATAGGTCCAACCGGATTCCCATGGGAATGGCAATACGATCACTCGATCAGGATGGGATGGGAATGGGAACAAAACGCATGGGAATGGGAATTAAAACATAGGAGTGGGGAAAATCACTTTTTCAAGTTGACTGTTGACATTTAATTTAATTTTTTTAACAATATCAGTTCATTTGCTCGTTAGTTCGTTTGCTTTCTTTAATCTGTGTAACACTGTTGGTTGATGGTTAGCTCAGGCATGCTACCCGCAGAAAAATTTTTCACAAATATCCGGATGTCTCATTTAAGTTGTCGAATGGAAATGGATGGGAATGGGAGGGAATATGGAATTGCTCGATGGGAAAAGGAAATGAGATTTAAGTTTCAGTCGGGAGTGGGGTCGGAATGGGAATGAAGTCACAAAAATACGGGAGGAATTCTGTTCCCGCACATCTTTATCATCTGTGTGACGCTGTTTGTCGTGTTCGGCTGTGGAGACTGTGCGATGTCGTGTGTAGACGTGACACACAGCGACAGCGGCAACTACACGTGTCAGGTCGAAGGACCACAGAATACAATCCTCGGTCGAACGACTCACGTCGTCTACGTACGAGGTCAGTGTTTACATACTTATCGTCATCGTCATCATCGGAGCATGATTACGTCATTGATGTGGCTGCTGGAGCTGCTGGGTAGGTACAGTACGTCATCCTTCCGCTGGTCCACTCCTGTTCATTCCACGACACAGCAATACGGACAACACAGATTTGATGAAGCCGCGTGATGGATGGATACCGATTAGCCGCTGATGCTGACGCCAAAGAGGCGACACGTAGAACGTCTTTTGTAGCAATGCCATTTGTCATCGCTGCTGTATTCAGCAATAGCAACAGTTCTCGCTGGTCGTCGCTGTCGAAGGGCAATGCCAGAGAGTGTATAAATATAGAGAGACTTCTGCAGCTGTAGCGTGTGTTTTGTAGTGCGTTAAAGTGCCTGACGTTTCACTGAAAACAAGACTTACCTGAAACTGTTTACGACGTATATGATAGAAACATTCTGATGCATATACATATAATTATTGTTGGATCTTAGTTATCGGAGCTATGCTTTCATGTATTAACAAGAAAGCCCAGCTGTCGCTGACAAACCCGCGCGACGCTAACGCATACCAGAAATTGATCCAATTCGACGTGCTTACAACGTTGTCCTTGACTGTACTGGTTTCTCTTCATTCGTTTAGCTGTTGTTGCGTCCGAAATCTGCGAAATCCCGAGAAATTGTCTGAAAATTCAAACTTATAGACTTTTCTAGGTCATCCAAGGTCGTCGACCTTGGTGTCAATCGAAAGCCGATGTACGACTTCCTGTTAGTCATTAATAGTAACTTTGGACGTATCTCCTACCGTTTTCGAGATATTGACGTTTAAAGCCAGAAAATGGCATGTTTTCCCCACCCCGCACTTGTTTGACGCCCCATAGCGCGTGAACGCCCTGCGATATCAACGGACGGACGGACACGTTACGATCGCAAGACCCGCGCTAGCGGGTAAACAATTATTGAAGCCATATGCATCGTGCACAATCCGTGTAAAACAAGAACGCCATCTATCGCAAACGGATAGCGTATCCGCGTATGCAGTCGATTTTAGGTGGCATTATAATGGGGCGACTGAAAATGCGGGAGTGGAAAATGCGGCACGGGCAAAAATGCAAGGGTGGAAAATGCAGGAGTGGAAAATGCGGGAGTGGAAAATGCGGGAGTAGATAG
>Ga0056114_1001775_pt1 | contig 10287 bp, 9 predicted proteins | sample WorMetHERISLAND1_FD_77005 | JGI IMG/M metagenome (GOLD analysis project Ga0056114, IMG submission 77005) | Marine gutless worms symbiont microbial communities from Max Planck institute for Marine Microbiology, Germany - Olavius loisae HERON... ... | reverse complement strand
GGGCGGGATGGGATGGGAAGAGGAGGAAAGAATGAGGAAGAAAAGACGAAGAAACCAGAAGAAATTGAAGACCGGGAAGAAGGAGAACGGACAGAGATATAATGTGAGAAGGAAGGAGGGAGGGAGAGGATAAAATGATTTCGGGGGGGGGGGAGAAGGGCTGTGGTCTATAAATTACAGTTTCCTAAGATACGAACAACATGGACAGTGAGAGATGTATCATGTATGGGCTGGAGTAACAAGCAGGTTGTTCTATGTCATCTCACAACTGCGTACAAAACACAGGACATAGTCAACCAATAGACGTCTAACGTGATCGCAGCAGATCAGTCTCAGTGAGTGAGTCAGTATCAGTGGCGTATTCAGGAATTTGAAAGGTGGGGCATCCATCTCCTTCCCTATCTCCTGCCCTCCCTTCCATTTCCCTCCGTCCTTCCGTTCCCTCCCCTTAGAAGTAGGACCCCTTAAATCCAGCCAGGGGTCTGGGGAGTCCGCATTCTAGTCTTATAAATCAACAATTTAGTGATTTTCCATTGGGGGCAACTTCTCTAAGGTTGCATTTTGGTCATAAGTGAGATTTTTCGCAGTTCGAAAGGGGACGTGGCCCAATGGTAAATACGCCGATGGTAGGTCTAAGTGTAGGCGTGTCTCAGATAGTAAACACAAGAACGCGTCCCGCGATCCAGCCACCATCGTCCCATCTGTTCTCAGCCACATACAGACGTCGTCTGTTGGCGTCAAGACACAGTCTGTCTGGACCCCACTCGAACTGTTCAGACGTCAGAACATGACGTATGTAGCCAAGCGTTGACGATAGCAGAGCCACTCGCCAGTTGTTTAGATCGGCAACGAATACGTATTGATTAGCGTCGATTGCCAAGTGTCGGGCTACTTTGTACTGGTTTGTGTCGGAGCCGGGTTTGCCGCCGTGACAGCGCAGGGTGTGGCGGCCGTCTGCACTGACCAAACACACCCGCTGCAATGGGTCACAGTCGTCTCCGTGGCACACAAGAAACCCACCAGAGACAGTCTGTATCGCGTGCAAAGGGTTAATGACATCGTCGGGCAGTGTGACTTGACACAGCGCATCACCGTCTGTACTGAACTCTTTGATCTTTCGCACCAGAGTACACGTTACTAACACGTTATTCGCCGAGTTCACTGACAGACCCGAGGGTACGTCATCAACTGCCCACTGAGTGCAGGTGCCGCCCCCTACATCCAGTCTATGCACACATTTGATAGTAGGATCGGAAATATAGAGGCAGCGATGATGTTCGCACGAAGTCATGTCGGAGTATCCACAGGCGTTCGGCACTGTGAGCTGGCGTAGCAGACGACAACTGATGACGTCATAGACCTCAACCTGGTCTGCCTCTTTCTGCCTCAGAACATAGAGTTCACCGGCGAGTGATGTCACCCCGTAGACTGGACGACCGGCCGGCAGCTTGTCAACTAGTACACCCACTGTCACATAATCAACAGTTCTACAGTCCGCCAGATGTTACTCCACTCATTCGACAACTAAGTAAGTAAGTAAATAAGTAGTTTCTTTATTCAAGACTGACAAACGCAGCCCATGACAACGGGTTGAATAATTCTACATAAAAATGCCATGGAATACACAGCGTCTAGTAAAAGTCCATAAACGACATTCTATATAAAAAAATTCACAGAGTAAAGGCTGCTTCAGACTGGCGCCAGAACTCGCTGCGAACGCATATTTTCCTTCAAGGAAATCATTTGTTGATCCAAAAAATTTAGAACTATTGAGAACAATTGTCTAGATTCTACAAAAAATTATAAGTTGTTACATTTGAAATTTGTAAATAACTATATATAGCAACAGGTGGTATAATCTCGGAGATTATACATCTATATCTTCCACTGCGTATACGGTCCACTACAGTCCAGCGGACAAAAGTCATTTTGCACCTTTAACAATAATCAGAGAACTCAACTAAACCATACTGTACCGTAAGCGTGAATCAGAGGATTGTATCCGGTTTGACCGAGTGTGTGAAGAGCCTGGCGTACAACGTCAGCGACAGACTGCTGACCGACCTCGCTCAGTGTGACCAGGAAACTGTCAAACTCAGCAGCTGACTTAGTCCGCATTGCTCTCAACAGACTGTCTACCTTAGCCTCGGCCTTTTTATGCCTTTTTATGCCCTGTTTTTCGGCCGGTGAAAAAATGTTCTTGGCAACGAGCTGGTCGACTAGGTTGCTGCGCTTCATGTCAATCATGTGAGCAAGGAACTGGTAGATTGTCTCTCCGAGGCCTGCCGGCCGCGGCTGGAGCACCTGTTCCACCCCGGAGGCGATGACGTCAGGCTCATCCGTCTGGCACTCGGCGGCAGCAACTCGTAACGGCTCGACCACGTTCGTCACAGTCAAACCACTCGTGACTCTCTCCACTGCACCAAAATACACCAACAACTGATGGCCTCAGAAACAAGCAACAAGTTGTCAAAATATCAGCAAGGGGAGCTCGCCGGACGCAAGGCAAGGAGGGAGACGTAGCAACTAACAACGCTGCCAGATGAGGTGATAATCTCTAGCACGTTTCCTTGGAATCTTCCCGTGAAAGAATTGTGTAAATCGGTTGACACTTGCTAAACTAAGTGTCTGACTCACGATGGCAGTTGTGTTGATTTGATTCGTCAGTTGAAGTATCCATTAACCTCCATGTAAAACAGCGCATTGCGCTATAGTTCTGTGTAAGCTCCCTTTGTTGATTCTGTTTTAGTCTTGTCCATGTTAAATGTTGTCAAACCTGGTCGGTCGGTGATGACGTCGCGGACATGTCGCTGTCCACAGTTGTCGAGTGCATCGAGAAACAGTTGAAACTGTTGAGGAGACTTGCGACTGAGCACTGACAGTAGCTTCTCGTTGGCTCTGAACGACGTCTGCTCGGCGCTGATCTCTTCTGCCTCGTCTGCACTCAAGACGTGAGAGGCGTAGAGATGACCGACAAGTCCTGAGACCTTGACGTCCAACGTCTCCAACAGGAACACGTAGTGCTCTCGTATGACGCTCGTGTGTGACGTCATCTCGTCGTGGTCTATAAATAGACACATTTACGAAACAAATCAGGTTACCTTCACTGGTTTGGATTAAGGCAGGGTGTGTTCGCTTGTGTCGGGTGGCAAGGCAAGTAACATTGTGTGATCACACACGGCAAGCGACACCCCGTAGTTCTGAGATGGATTTCCATTAAGAACTTATCACGGCTTTAACCTTTAAATCGACGGAAAATGAAAGCAATTTATCACGAGTAAGTAAAGTGTCAAGTTACAACAGTTGAATAACAAAGATCTTGATAAGACTCGAACAATAAGATACACATAGACCTAAGGCGATGGTCTATAAGACACCATCTATAATAGACCACCTGATACAATGTTCTGTACATATATGGTAAATATCGATGTCAAAGATTGATTTTGTGTCTTGACAGTTCAGTTTCCAATTCTGATCTGGCAACCGCTTCAGATCTTTTCACTGTCAAGTAGTTTCTCTTCGCTATAGATGTCAATTCGGTCGTGTTCTCAAGGCTCTGTTCTCATTACCTTTCATCTCAGTGCTCTGTCGAAAGAATCATCCACCTTAATACAGATGATACTCGAGTTGTTCATCTGCCTACTGCTGATTCAGGCATCATCATGCAATCAAGCCTTCCTGGTTGACTGCCGTTCTATGTTCCTAAGACTGAATTTTTCCTTATCAACGCAAACAGCAACTTGTCAAAACCCACAACTCTTCATTCAACACTACCATACATGTATACTACGCACGCTCCTGAGTGGCAACCTTCACTGTGTCTTCGTCACCTTCTGTTACCAGATCGTCATACAAATCGCGCTAATCTGATATTCGTGAACTTCGATACACCCCGACCTTGTTCTGATTTCAAAACATTCAACTCCCATATTTACTAATTCCCCAGCTAGACAATAACCAGGCACTTCTACCGACCTTTGTATCCGCCTTGAACGAGTCTCTGGTAGATGTGCTGTTGCTCGGTGTGTTTCAAGACGTCGAGGAAACACAGGAAGACAGCGTCAGGTTGTTCCATGATGATGTTCAACAACGTCTCAGCGGCTTCGACTGGACGATCTCTCAGAGACTGAATGGACTGCAGTTCTCTCAGAGTCAACGCGTTACGTTGATACATGTTGGCGGCCACGACACGTGCGTCCAACGTTCTTGTTAACTCCGAGTACAGCGCTTGTAGAACGTCCGAGCCGGCCGCTGTACAGTGTACGTCCATTCACAGAACGACATCAATTTAATAGCTACACTGCTGCAAATAACGATATATTTCACTAAAAAGTCCATTCAAGTTGTTTTTGCCTCTGTCCTCGGTTGTTAGCCGACCGTACTAACGGTGGCGCTTATGCTACAGTGTTGCGTCCGTCTGTCTGTCTGTCTGTCTGTCGTACTATGTATTGTGGCTAAACGGTGCGTCTGGCCAAAAAACTGCCTGAAGAAGCAAATAGGAATGGCCTTTGGTGAATCGAATGGTCACGTGACCGATGACGTCACGTGACCCCTATTGGTCAAGGTCATGACCCTAATACGCTTAGGGCCCAATACCTCGAAAACAGCTGGAAATGGCATTTAGCAACAATCGCTAATTACTAAACAGTCTGCTGCGATGCAGTACGCTGCCAGTTCAGAGACGCGTTGACTACAAACTAGCGTGTTTTGTCTTCTTGTATTTGTCTGGCCTCGCACCTCCGTACCTCGCCGACGACATACATCTGGTCTCCGAAAGTCATCGACGGCGGCTACGCTCTTCCACCGACAGATCGTGTGCCGTTCCACGCACACACAACACACGTTCGGCGACAGGAGCTTCGCTGTCGCCGGGCCACGTGTTTGGAACAGTCTTCCGGCCCACTTGCGCGCCGAGGACATTACGTAGGGCAGTTTCAGGCGTGAACTCAAAACGTTTTGTTTTAATGTTGCTTCCGGGGCGCAATGAGACTTTTGTTATTTGCGCTATATAAATACCCTTACTTATTTGCTTACTTACGGTCGGCTATCCTAGCGACAGCTTGGCTTCTTGTTACATAACGTGCAATGCCTCAGAGAAAAACTAAAACTATCTGGTTTGTTTCTAGCAAGCAAGGGTGTCTCTAGTGATACGAACCTGTCTGTCTAGTCGGCTGATGTTGTGCAGTCAGTTCCAGTAGTTCTTCAGAGTTGTTGCCAGCCTCTTGAAGCGCTCGTTGTTGAGTTGCTACCGTCACTTGCTCGGCTACAGCCAGTGTCTCCTGCACGTCCGACAGACGCTGTCGAGTCTCAATGAACTTGACGTTGGTGATGTTCAACAGTTGCCTCGTGTCATCTAGCTCCTTCTGTAGTTCACTCAATGCAACGTCGTCGTCGTTTACGTGATCGTCTGCGGCAGGCGTCAGTCTCTCCTCGAGTTCGGTGATCTTATGTAGCTGCGCTGTCGACTGTTTCGCTGCCTGGTCTAACGACTGTTTCAGTTTAACGTTTTCACATCTCACACGTTTCATCTCCGACTCCAGTTCAATGAGCCGTCTGACAGCCGTCTGTTGCTGGTCTCTGTCGTGTTTCTCGGCCGTCAGACGATGAAGCTCGTCGACACATTGTCTCTCGTGCTTCGCTATCGTCTCCAGTTCATCATTGATCGGTCTCGCCTTCTCAAACAAGTCTTTCTTGGCTGAACGCAACTCGCTGATATTCTCTTCCAGAACTTTCTGTTTGTCGTCGTCGTCTTCAACGCTCGACTCTTTCGCGTCCGCCATCTTCTACCAATGACATATGAACGCAATGTAAGAGATGGAACGTATAATAATGTTTAGCAGTGAATAGATACGTAAGGTACTAGTGCATTTTACAGCCGCCAGCTCTGTATGTGTCCATTTCTGCTTATTCAGTATTCAGTGCCGCTACTCAGTCAACTGCAGTTTCCCATCAACGAAATGGCCTGAAACATGCACAACAACATTAATTCTACTGATAACAGTCAGTTTTGGGACCATTTGGGGTGGCGGCTGTAATATGCACTATTACCCTGAACTGGGGGAGGGGTTTCCCCCGGTAATTCCAACACTGCTTGAACTTAATGTGCCATGCGCAGCCAGTGTATATTACTGTATAATAACATCAATAAGTGGCGTGTACGCCTATAGACAGGCTAAAGCCAAGCGTCAATCGAGTATACTTGTTGTTGTTATCGCTTAGCCGACAAGGGCCGTAGCGTATGTGATATGTGAGTATACTGGCGGGGTAATAAGTGGCTGTCATTGCGCAAATAAACTATTTAGCAGTTGATTTACCTTCGACTTAGGTTATTGCCTTCCTGATCACATAGACTGTACACTAGCTAATTTTGTGTATAAGTTGCATTACAGTATAAAATACACAGTGAAGACAGTAAAGACTTAGGCTACCATAAAACAGCGTCGACCTAGCAATATATAGGCCTATATCGCAGGACGCCGTTTACGCCGCCCACCGGACAATTCGCCCTTCGTTTCAGTCAGCGTTTAGCCCTCACTGTCTACTTATTCACTGTATAAGTAATTTTGTTTATGGCGACTACAAACAAGAAGACCGGCTATCGCAAACAGATCGTGCGTCGCCGATGCAGTCGATTCTGGGTCAATGTGTTATACTGCTGTAAGGATGTATCTACTACATCTGTCGTTTAAATATACAATTCGACTAGAAGTTTGTCTGTAACAGGAGTCCGACGGTAAATTGTCAATTTTGAACTTAGTACACGGCCACACTTCGGAGCTAACGCAGGACGCAAGGCAAACAGTGGCCGTTTTCATGACGTGGGAGGTCAGCTACTGGTGCCAAGTCGCCGATGAAACGACTGGCGGATGTTGACAAGATCTCAGTCTTTATTGAATGAATATAACTGAAGCCTGTTTGAAGCCGCATCCAGTGATACAACGTTGTCGATGCCCTTGGAGATTCTGTCCTGCAGTACCAGTGATTCAGACGGTTGACAAACACAAAACCCGTAGATTTGGGACAGTTATTTCGTCGGCGTAGAGGTGTGAACAAGAGACCGTGTCCTTCCGATCAGGTGTTGAAGGTGAGCGGTATACAGCGGGAAGTGGATTAGGCCGAGAACGAACACCGCACACAGTGATCAACAGCGAGGATACAGTAGGGTAGTTGTAATGACCTTCAAATGTCACGTCAAGGTCATAAGATATTGAACGGGAGAGGACAGATTGTACCGCTGATCGTTCTAGAATGGCTGAATGCACGACATGCAACATGCTTGTTGATTTTGCTCAACGATAATAGCTGAAGTGACCGTGAGAGGTTACCCAAGGTCATCGAAGGTCACGTGGCTTGATAGATGACATACGTCGGCCATTGTAGTCACTTAATGTGCAAGTTTTTAATTGTGTTCGATCGGCGGTGAAAAAATTTCGACGATGCGTACGTTTATAGTGGTTTTGATACAATAGCATAGGCCTACTGAAGCATCGCAGAGGACAGCATAATATAATGCTTATGATGTCTAGCCTATATATTATACGAGGCACAACGAGCATTGAGAGGAAGAGGGCAATATGTCGTGTTACCGACCTCGCTCATCGCTCATACAATAGGCTACGGTACTGTAGCTGTTTACAGCTTATAACAGATCCGGCTGTTTGGCTGTAGCACGTGGACGTGGTGGCTGGTCACGTGGGCCTTGTATCACTTGTGTACGTGTAAGCGGTCTCTGCTGCTGAAAGATTTCCGTCCGTTCGTCCGTCTGTCTGTCACTATCATGCATCGTGTCAAAACTGCTAAAGATATCGTCGAAATGGTTTCCCCACAGATATGCTGCCAATAATTATTTCAGAAGCTTGCAGCCTACGTCCGTGTGTTGCCTTGCTATTACAGAATGATGCACAGACACTGTGCTTGCTCTAAGACTGCGCGGGTTGTTATTGATCGCTGGACTTCTCTGTTCATACCTCGAAAGCGCTTTTCTGACGAAAATCCACGAATTTGTGAATGAATGTTGCAATCGAAAACACCAGGTTGTTAGCTATACTTTGACATAATCATCAATAGCTCTCCACAACTGACTAAGAACTCCATAAACTCTGTGACACTGTAGCTAGTGGACTATTATTATTTTACTGAGTAGGCACAGAGCAGCAATAAAATGTTCACGATAGGCCCAATATCCTGCTCAATAGAAATCATCATTCACGACACCTCCACCAGCAGTCATTAATTACAGCAACTTATTAGGCGTTCCCATTACAATAAAATAAAAACTAAAACACAGTTTTACAAGTTCTACTAATTTTTAGCCGACCAAACTTAGTACGGTCGCGCTTATTCTGCAGTGTTGCGTCTGTCGTCTGTCGTCCGTCTGTCGTCTGTACGGAATGTGTTGTGGCTATAGACGGTGCGTCCAAGAGCAAAAGTTACTATTGACAGCCTATAAGAAGTCGTACATGAGAAATCGATTGGTTCCAAAATGATTGACCTTGACCTTTGTTTAGAGGTTATTTAAGGTCATGTCAACCATTGCGTCACAGTCGTTATTGAATATCTCGGAAACCGTTAGAGATCGAGGCTTGGTTCCAAGGACCACCAATAGGAAATGGCCTACGGGGGGATCGAATGGTCACGTGACCCCAAAAGGTGAAGTCGTGCCCCCAATACGCTTAAAGTCCAATATCTCAAAAACAGCTGGAGATGCTGTTTATCAACAATCGCTAATTACTAGGCAGTCTGCTGTGATCGAGGCAGTACGGTCGGCTATATACTAGCGACAGCTTGGCTTCTTGTATTGTAGTTGCACAGTGCACCGTGTATGCCAAAATATTGTCGTGATGTTGACTGTATAGACACTGGGAGCCTGAGTCTGGACGAGTTCATGAGACTGGTCGGAAGCATCGGATTGAAGAGCGAGCCTGAGATGGAGCAAGAGTTCGAGGACGCTCTGAGGTTCTTCGACAAGGACGGACGAGGACTGATCAACGCCCAGCACCTCAAGTCAGCACTGCAGTCGTACGGCGAACCACTGGAGAATGAGGATCTCAATGAACTGCTGAGGATGGCTGACGCCAAGGGAGATGGCAAGATCGACTACCTCGGTAAATGGCTGCTTTAGCTCTTTGACGCCCACTGTTGCCATATGGGTACAGCTATAAAGCATCCTGTGCCCAGACCGGGTTAAGTAGTCATTTGTAATTTTGACATCCAGGCACTCTGACGCTCAGGACTGAGCGTCAGAGTGCCTGGATGTCAAAAATTACAAATGACTACTTAACCCGGTCTGGCACAAGATGCTTTATAGCTGCTGTACCCGTATGGCAACAGTGGGCGTCAAAGGGTTAACGATTGCCGTGTTTTCACGTACGACTGAGCTGATGAGTGGCGTGATGTCGTGATTGGAAGATAACATTCGGCTATAAGTCAAGGACGAATAACATGAGTTTTTCGTTTTGTGTTTCAAACATTGAACACTCCGAAATTTTCTTTGTCATAGCCTATTCACTTGGACAAGCTATAGGCCTACCTGTATTTATACACGACTCTGTTTAATGCGTGAATAGCCTTAGCTCTTTGCCTCTTATAGAAGGTCATGGTATTAGAATAGCCCCATTGCCACTGATTACCTGAATACTGGATGTTGCTCAATGCTCTTCGCCGGCCACTGACAATCACTGCGGCTTAATGCCCTCTAACGTAATGCTGTTGTAGGACACAATGTTTCAACTAATCATTATATTGCAGCGTTTTGTAATTTTTCAATTTTAAACTTTTTTATTTTTTACGTTGAACTGTCACTCGTGCACGTCGATTTTGCTGTTTGTGTTTTGGTAGAATTCGTGAGAAAACTGACGTCGAAGTAGACGATTACGAAACTACAACGTTGCATGATCATTAATGTGACTTCACTCAGTCTTCTGCTAACAGTTTATGCCGGGTTCACACTAGGGAAGCATGCAGGCTGCATGCGTCCCTGCACGGAGGTTGCAGTACGAGCGTAAGCAGCCTTTACAGCCTGCATACCGGCGTAATGTGTCCTGCATTACGCCGGTATGCAGGATGCAGAAATAGCAGCACTGCAGCACATGTTGCATGACGCTCGTATGCCCTTATTGTCAGTCAACGTGGTGGTTAATTGGCATGTATGATTGCGTCACGAGGCTTTATGAGTCACTTGTCATCTCAACCCTGTTGTATGGTGCAGAATCATGGCCACTATCTGTCACACAAATGAAAAAATTAGAAGCAGCTCACCATAAGTTCCAGAGGAGACTGTTGGGG
>Ga0056114_1001774_pt1 | contig 10287 bp, 4 predicted proteins | sample WorMetHERISLAND1_FD_77005 | JGI IMG/M metagenome (GOLD analysis project Ga0056114, IMG submission 77005) | Marine gutless worms symbiont microbial communities from Max Planck institute for Marine Microbiology, Germany - Olavius loisae HERON... ... | reverse complement strand
GATGACTAACCACTCCCCTTCAGTGCTTTGACACTGTTGGTTGGGTCATCAGACCTGTAAAAACCGTCGGCCATATAACCTATATTGTGTTGGCGCAGACGAAAAACCATGCTCAACCAATCAATCAATCAATCATATCAAGCTGCCAACAATACAGCGATGTTATTAGTACAATAATAACAGTAACCACAGTTCTAGTAAACATGAATAAAAATTCTTTTCACAACAAGATAATGTTCAAAAGAACACGGAGTCTGTCCAATGCCATGTGTAACACTCACGAGATATTTCTATCCGAATATATCTGGATGATCTTGACCTTTAGGGTCACAGGAAGTCATAACTCTACGTGTACCTCCAGCCAAATTTAAGACAATGGGCCCAACATACTGGTGTCATGAACTTGACCGTACAACGTCACATGACGTCATCGATCATATGACCATTCAATTACCAATACTACTTCCTGTTGGTGTCCCACTAGAGCCGAGCCTCTATGTTCAACCGTTCTCAAGATATTTGCATCCAAATATATCTGGATCACGACCTTGACCTTTCTGGGTCACGTGACCATTTGATTCCCGAGGTGCCATTTCCTATAGGCGCTCTAAATATGAATAAAAACTGTTTTCACAATAATGGATTTGTACTGCTCTGTATGTTACAATGTGTGTTGGCCACATCGGTCAACGGAAGAACAATGCAATGTGCAGAACATTGGCAAACAACAACACATCAAGTTAAGTCAGCAACTAAAAAGACTCTGTCAATCAATCAATCAATCAATCAATCCACCAGATAGCAGTAAATAATGAGATTAACCATAGAGAATTCTAGCAGAGCAATGTTTCAACTGTGTATTGGAACAAGCCACAACTGCCAAGAGAGAACATAAAGAACAATATACAGGGTGGCCCACATTAAGTGACACCACTTTACATTTTTTTGCTTGTAACAAATGAATGCATAAATAAAATTTTGTGATTTTTGGTACAAATAAATCACATAAAGCAACAAATGAGATGGTGTTAACATTATAACTTTATGTCAACTCTTGTTCGGCAGAAGGCACTACAAACCTGACTGAGTATACTTTCTCTCTGCATTATAATATTAAACAGTGCATTCATTACTAAAATTTTATAGTACAGAAAAATTCGTCTGGTTTAATGCTATTTACTAGTACATTTATCACTCTTTTTAGCACTTTATTTTTTTTGCAACGGCTACCTGTTTCACCTGGTTTTTGTTAAAACTAACGCCGTTCGATACAGTTCACTGTGATGGGTAAACTCTCACAAGAAGATCGAATCGTAATGAAGGCGTTAGGAGTTACGACTTACGAGTTGAAAAAGTTGGAGCTATCTGAAAGAATTTGTGGGCCAAAGGTGGTCCAAACTGTGATTCAATCGACTCATCAGAAAAGTGTATGCTGGTTTACCAACCGACAAACGTTTTATTGGTCAAGGTCGTACGTACGACTTTCTCTGAAAATTCCGAGCCAGTATGAGACGTACACGTGAGGATACACGTGGCGCCCCCTAGCGTGTTACCATTCATTAACATAATATTGGCATCATGCCATTTGTTGCTATTTGTACCTTAATCATAAAATTTTATTTAGGCATTCATTTGTTACAAGCAAAAATGTAAAGTGGTCAAACAACGTCAAATAACATCATTACTTTCAACACAGGTTCAGTTGGTATCAGCCAGTACAAATAACATTAGGATGATTCATACAACGAACACCGGTAGCTGTCATTAGATAAACTTACAATATATACAACTAGACTTGCACCCACATAGTGTCAATCCACGCTGCTGCTGCAAATATACATTCGTATAAAAATAAAAATGACTTATTACTTTACTGCATATGAAAGACCTTAATATCTTCCCCCTTGGAGGACTGGAGGAGACCACCAGAACACCCTTGTACTACATGGATGAAGACTATCCAGCAAGACCTGAAATCCAATAACCTCTCCCTGAATAAAGCGATCAACGTGGCTCAGAATTGTCTACTTCTAGTGGTGCACGCCAGAAATGATGACGATGCCATGATGGTGATGATATGGGATGGATTTTTAAAATGGCAATGTATATTAATTACATATGAAAACGTGCTTTGTTTTTATAAAGCTTAGTGACAATTGTAAATTTTTAACTGAAAATGTTTTCCCATAGACAAATTTTTGAGATGCCAATCAGAAATGACTGAGCCCACCATTTCAACAATTTGAATCTGTCAACCAGCACAGCTTCTGAAACACTGCAGTAAATACACTGTGCAACTGACTGATAACAGTTTCCAAAACTGTTTTCACTTTATCATATACATGCAAAAACAAAATAATATTTAAAATTAAAAACATTAAATGCATCAAAAGAGAACAAATTTGCAAATGTTCTGGATCAGAGCATGAGTAAACTTTCGGAGTTGTAGTAGAGTTTAATGCTCCACCTGACAAAATCTACGTCATTTCGTGAGCAAACACAATCTGTCGGCTAACAAGCCGCTGACAATTTACCATCGGTCTGTACTTCATCACTTCGACGCAGTGTCAAGTCTCCGGTGTACCATGATGGCAAGAACAGATGTTCTGATGACGTCGGGTCTTCAAGTTGACAGACAACAGACCCACGAGGGTACCACTGAAACACGTACACCGCCCTGCAGACAATTTCACACACATACTACAGCTCATCTCGTGGCTTAGTGCATTGAACACTGAGTTTTATTGCATACTCACGGGTGCGGCTGAGTAGCCAAATAGCTGAATAACAAATTAGCAACACAAAATAAGAAACAAGTGCAAATAAAGACAGTGACAACAATAACAATAACACAATAATAACAATTAAAAAACTTGAGTTAGATTTACAGAGTTGGTTGGTAAGTATAAAGAGTGAAATTTAGGAAGGATTGAAACTTTTTGGTTCGTGAGATTGGACGAGGGAGATGTGGAAGAACGCAGCCTGGAAATGACAGAAGAGTCGCGGGAAGGTGGAAGAAGGTGATGGAGACAGGAATCCGGTTTGCAAATATTATGGAAAATGCATTAGAAGCAAAGGCAGTGCATTAGAGGTATCACACCTTATAAGCTATATAAATTCACAACTAACTTATTTACTTACTTAATTACTTAGCAGTGCGAGCTGTCAATAAATAGAAAGTGAGTAGGGGTCACCGGAAGTCAGAATGTGGTAAAGCATGGAGACTGGTATAGCCCCTCAACACTGGAAATGAACTGTGAAGTGGCATTTTAGCTGTATTCTATTTTTAGCTGTATTTAAAATGCCTTCTTCTCCACTTACAGCAATTCCTGCACCACAGTAAAGTCTTCTGATCGTGGTGAATACAACCTAAAGAAAGTGAACATATCTGACACGAAATGTTCAATTCCCCACATGTGTCTGATCAATGTTGGTTACACCAGCGTGCAATCCACTGTATAGTATATGCAGATTGTAGCTGCCAATGTCAATGAGTGATTTCCCATCTCCACCCAGACATAATTGCATGCAAGCGGGGCTACGTCAGACACAAGGAGCAGGAATTTGGATGGCAAAGAGTAGGGGGGGGGGGGCTCATTGACCTCCATAAACTTACACCCTGCATTGCTCTCAATTAGGATTACTGACAAAATAGGGGGTAGAGTAGGGGGCTCAATACAAGCAGTTTTTGTAATCCAAATTTATTGGGAATGATATTCTACAATTTGCAAAACAACATACTGTGCATAAAATGCAATTTGTCGTTCATTACTTACTCGTTATAATCGAGCTTCACTGTGTCCTTAACATGCTGGAGAAATTTATCAAAGAAGTTGAAGCAAACGCTGGCATTCCAGCTGTTATGTACATCCTACAATAATACATGTCCTTTCAATATAAGTGATAAAAAAATTTCACAGTAATATTCAAATTACGAAACAGAAAATAATTCTATATTAGTTCAAACTTTATCTGGGCAGTATAATGTGGTTGAAATGTTTTTAAAACTGAAAACTGCAAAAAATGCAGTATGAGTTATACGTTTGAAATGTTACAGATTATCCTAGTGATAAATCTATCAACAAACAGAACACAGATGTTTAAATATTTCATATAAATCAGTTTAAATCATTTAAATGAGTTTCACTAAACTGCTTTTGACAGTAAAAAAAGTAAAGTAAAGTCCTTTCCCGAGCCTCAAGGCCCATGGGGCGGCGCTGATCTCCGTTTCCTTAGCCCTCAGCCGGACACCAGCCGAAGCCGCAAGACCACGGATACGGGGCCAGTGTATCGTGTGGTATGCCCGTTTACCTCCCCAGCTTTTGCTGGTACTCATTAACCGACCCCGGAGGGATGGCATGTTGAGTTGGCGTTGGTACACAGCAGCCGCGGGTGGGATTCGAACCCACGACCTCGTGATCGCAAGTCCAGTACCGTACCACTCGGCCATTCCTTCATACTGCTACTTCAGCATCGGGAATGCATCTTAATGACAAATAACATATTCATTTGGTCGAATGTATTTATACAGATTAAAATTCATTAAATGCATCATGCCTGTTTAAATTTTTACTACACCAGGAGAGCACGTGAGATACATAAGAATTTTGGAAAACAGCTCTTAGCTGTGGTTAGCACAAAATAAAAGCAAAAAAGTGAGAAAAAAACTAAAAGCTGCTGCATGGCTAGCAATAGTACTAACAGCAATGTTAGATAAACCTAACTATTTAATTAGATAATAAAATAGTAAATCTAATAGGATAGCTGTTACAAATAAGTCTAACACAACAGTCACATCTAATGAAACACTATAACACAATTTGTTCATACTAACTGGAGTCAATCTTATATCTAAGCAAATCTGTCACAGGGCTTGCAAAACTGCAGCTACACTGGATTAATTTTTAATTTGTCCATACAGCATAAAATGAAGAAACACAAATGGGTAAAAAACCGAGAAAAATATACACAATACAAGACAGTACTTCAAAAGTGTCAGTACTGAATACAGTAGTACTGGAACAGAGAAGGCAAACTATTTCTATACAAGTTATTTTTTTTCTAATATTTTCATTCAAGGCACACATGCTGAACTGTTAGAAGACATTGACACTCGATTGCTATTGAATGACTTTCTTTGTTGAACATATGAACATATGGACATATTGAAGCAAAAGTTGGTCTTTGTTCTTTTCTATGGTAAATAAGCATGATAATAAAATACTTTTTGACCATTGCTAATACCCAGAAAAACTTGCAAGTGAGTGTGTGAGTATTTTCTTAACAGCACATCAGCATAACCAGGCTATACAGTGCCATTCACGTTGAATGTTCCGGAAAATAAAACTAACATTATATACTATAACATAAATAAGATTACATAAACAAATGATTAAAAAGGTCAAGTAAAAACAAAACTTGCAAGATTATAACTAAAAAGTAAAATATCAAAGAACTGCAGTCACACATTCCACTGTTAATAACGTGGCTCTGATCTAATTGGTACTCAACAGAAAATCTTACTTTCAGTTTCTGTTGGGTTTTCCAGGTTATGCTTATGGTTTCATGCTACAGAATAGATGGTTAAATTTTAACAAGAAGTTTATATTTGCATAAGTAATATACATAGTTACAACGATACACATCTCTACACTGAAAAATCTTGGTTTTGTACAAAAAGTGGTTTTTGGTGTCGATGTGGAACTTAAAGGTTAACAATACTGAACACTAAGTTTCTCCAACATGAAAAATCCATAATCAGACAATGCAATACAAAACCTGGCATTGTTTTGGAAGTTCCGACGTTTGAAATTCATGGAGCCGACGGACAATACCGGCATCATCACGAAATCCGCAGACAATTTTTGAGATGCCAATCAGAAATGACTGAGCCCACCATTTCAACAATTTGAATCTGTTAACCAGCACAGCTTCTGAAACACTGCAGTAAATACACTGTGCAACTGACTGATAACAGTTTCGAAAACTGTTTTCACTTTATCATAAAGTAAATACAAAAACTCAATTATTTAATACAAAAAGAAAAGTTTTATATAAAATACATTCAAAAATGAAATATTTTAAAATTTACAAACTTTAAAATACATTACTTGTTATAATATATCAAAACAGAATAAACCAGAAAGGTCGTCATTAGAAGACATCAAGATATTTTCCATATTTGTGCAGTTAGTGTTGAAATATTACCAAATTTACATACATTGTCTTTGCTGCTGTAAGACTACTGTGAAGTGAAAGTAGTGCCATTGTTGCTGCACCAACTAGTGGCCAACTGTGGATGGGCCAGTTTGGTGTCGAGTAAATGGTGCGATGAAGTGTTGCACCCCGTCCGTCTGGCCATATGTCTGTCCCATGCCTACGATTTACTCGTTATCAGAAAGCCATAGAAACTGCAAATTTATTGAAAACACACGAGTAACTGGGACTGTCACAGGCTTCACGAGTGAATGACTATCAGGTGCAGATTCCAAACCGAATCTGCTGAGAAAAGTAAATGTTACGATAAATGTGGAACTGCTCGAGTATCCTGGATGGCCGCACATTGCAGTGGCCACCTGACCCCTGCATTTGCTTGTTTCTAAAATTTACAGCATATGAACATATGCTACACAGACAGAGCTGTAAAGATAAACCAAGGCAGAATTCAGTGCCGCGTTTGGGGTCTCGCAGTGCTTGCAGTTACAGGAAAACCAGAGTGGTAACAAACAAGTTTATTACACTGAAACCGAAACAATCTGCTAACGTATAACTAAGGCAAAGCAACGGCTGAGAGAAAGGTGAGCTAAGAGCTGTCAGTAACAAATTAGAGCATTGTGAGAACATGAATTGAATTATTACCGTTTAAAATTGTTGTCTTGCTTTGATGTCTCGACCAGTCGACAGGTTTTCAACTCAATGTACTTGAGGCTGTTGTCTTTCTCACAGCAATCCACCTCGCCACCAAATACTGCAACAACATGCAGTATCCTCCATCACAGACTCAAGTATACCAAAGTTCAGTTCACAACAATATCCAGTCTTTCCTGTCTTAATCTCAACTTTTACGAACATTCACTGTTTGTGAAATAAGATCAGAAACAGTAACTAAAAAAAACAAACTTTTGCATAGCCATTTTAAAAGCAACTTGAAACCTGGGATATCCAGCACCAGATCAGTCAGAAATGTGAGCAACTGTCACAATTTTCCTTGCCACTTCATTCTGTCGAGTTCTCCATTTGTTACTAAAGTACAAAGTAAAAAGTCAATCAGCACATCTCATATGCTGGCGACACACGCTCAAGAAACTTGTACCAGAAATAGCTTCCAGAAACTTTCACCAGAAACTTGCACGAAAAATTTGACGCAAGTTCATCACAGTTTCTTACACCGAAACAACTCTCCCGCCAATCATGTTGCACGGTGTTCGAGTCACGTGCTGGACAGTTTCTGTGCTGAAATAGAGCTGTGTTCTATTGCGTGCAAGAAACTTGTACCAGAAAAAACTTGTACAAGACTGATCGACACACGTGCAAGTTTCTGGTACAAGACAACTTATACCAGTTTCTGGTACATGTTTCTTGAGCGTATGTTGCCAGCATTAGTAATCTCAGTCAACAGATAAAGGATCTTGTAGTGAAACATAGTAAGCCATGGCTACATATTTATCTAATGCAGCTGCATAGCAAGAGTCCCTCTGTTATACTTACACCATGTGTTACACAGAAGTGTGCACAGTAAGTAAGTAAGTAAGTAAGTAAAGTGTAAATTTATATTACGCATTCCCATTAAAAAAATATCTAATGCGCTGAGTACGTCTCATCAATATTTCGCAAAAAGCGAAATACACTGTGTTCAGAAAAAAAACACCCACTCACAGTTTCTTTCATATCTCAATGAATAATCTGTCGATTTAAACAAAAATTGCAGTGAACATACCTGAGGAACGGTAGATGCTAACAATGTAGAAATTAGATATTCATTGCGGCGAATGATGTAGTTATCACATCATATTTGTCTGGCTAAAGTTAGAGCGAGTTTACAGCATGCGATAAGCCAGAAACCCAAGATATCCTTTTTGCAAGTACTTGCTGGTGCATATACGCAATCGTATTGTGTATTTTTTGGTGGAATTTAAGACAGTGACTAAACATAAACAAATTTTTGTTCATAAACCAGATTTAGTTCGATCACCACCGATGCAAGATAATGTTACAGCAACTGAATGTCATGGGTGACTCATGCGAATCCACACTTTGTGTTCAAGAGAAAGGCGGATGTTTTGAGTATAAATTATGACATTTCAATTAATCAGTGACACAGTAATATTCCTATTGACATATGTTAAATATCTGATTATTATTAATTATCAATCGTTGAATTATGGTGCAAAATAAGGCTGTGTTCTGTCTGGAGGTCATTATTTACAAACGTTTACAAATATGACGTCATAATTACGTCATCAGCCGCAATGAATATGTAATTTTTACATTTTCAAAATCTACCATTCCTTAGGTATATTCACTGCAATTTTTTGTTTAAATCTACACATCATTCATGGAGATATGAAAGAAAATGTGAGTGGGTGTTTTTTTCTGAACACAGTAATACAACACCTACACAATAACATTTCCCCATAAAAACAGTGCCAAGCTCCGCTCTCACCTAATAGCTTTTAGATTTACGGTACACGTAGGTAAAGGTAAATGGATGCAGGTGGACAGATTCATTGGACACATGTCAATATCATTTATATAATAATGCATCATCACACGTCTTCATGGTGCATCAAAAGTCATGGCGATGACGTCAGAATCTCGTAGACCACCAGAGAGTGAGTTCCAGGCTGTCAGACCAGCCATGGTAAAGGTGCAACTGTCAGATAACTATGGCATGAAAATACTATGTGGCAGCTGGCAGAACAGAAATGCTGATGTTTTGCAACTTTGGCGACTGACATGCACAGCTCTGATGGGTACGGTAGTCCAGTGCTTGGCCATGGACACACTTGTACACTGTCAGGTTAAGCTTGTACGTGACGTATCTTCCACACAGACTCAATGGGCGACTTTAACTTTTGACTTAGCCTTTCGCTGAGCCTTTCGCTGAGCGAAACTTCGGTCTAAGTCCAGACTTAAGTGAAAGTCAAAAAGTAAAGTGATTTCTCTGAGGGAAAGACTTAGATCGAATTTACAGTCTAAGTACATACTTAGACCGAAGTTAAGTTGAACTACCAGGGGCAAAAGCCCCGGTAGGGGGTCTGGGGGAAGCTGAAGCTTTTTTGTTAATGAATGCCTAAATTTTGATGTTTTGGAAGAAAAAACTTAGTAAAACGGCCAAAAATATCATCATGAAAAATTATGGTCGGTTGAAGGGGGGCCACAGGCGCAAGGGCCCCCTAAATACGCCACTGTGCATAAGTAACTATTGTAGATACCCAATGAATGAGAGTTGAGACGACTTCTAACAACTGATACATAGGCTTGGTTATTGTTGACAGGCTGGCAAGGTTCTGGATTGCTATTAACATCGGCTGCACATACATACAGAGAGCAATAAAGCGTAATTCACGCGCTATAGACGATACTGAATAAATCGGCATTTCTGCACATAATTCATGTACATAAAGTAACGGACAAAGATACAATATCTACATAGCACTGGTGTTGTTTGTTTTAGTTTCTTTTCTGGCTACGTGTGCTAGATAAAGCTCAATACTCGGCTTTCGAGTCCACGTTAAACTCTTCTATCGTATCGCATCGTACCTCATCATGCGCGTATTACCTCATCACAGTCCACCTTCGCTCTCACCATCTATCACACCCTTGGCCTTTCACTCCAGACTTAAAACTCATCTCTTTCACAAATCCTTTCCTCCAGTCTTTTTTGATTCCTTCCGGACTGCCTTCACGGATCTTAACCTGTACTGTATCAAAGAGGCACTGGCGTTGTTTGTTTTAGTTTCTTTTTATGGCTACGTGTGCTAGATAAAGCTGAATACTCAGCTTTTGAGTCCACGTTAAACTCTTCTATCGTATCGTATCGTACATAATTTGTGAATACCAGTATGTTTTTATTGGAACTCTACAGTGTGAGTCAAAAAAAATCCCCCCCTGAGGGGTCCTGACATTTTTCATTTTTTTCACAAACGGTTGAGAATTTTTAATCGATTTTTTTACACACCTATTATACGTTCTTATCCACGCTAGATTACAAATTTTTATTCAATTATCCCCGATTTTGACGAAGTTATGCCATATTAAGCGCGTTTACCCAGTTCACATAATATG
>Ga0056114_1001773_pt1 | contig 10289 bp, 7 predicted proteins | sample WorMetHERISLAND1_FD_77005 | JGI IMG/M metagenome (GOLD analysis project Ga0056114, IMG submission 77005) | Marine gutless worms symbiont microbial communities from Max Planck institute for Marine Microbiology, Germany - Olavius loisae HERON... ... | reverse complement strand
TGGTCATTTTTTGTGTTCTGTGATTTCCCAAGGTAAGGTAGTTGCACTAGATAGGTGAGGTGGGAAATGAAACCATCTTTCGATGACACATAGATTTACTACTAACTGTGCCAAAAATTATTGCAATCGGACACTTATTGTTAAAGTTATTATAGAAAATGTAGTCACATGTTTTTTTTGGGACACAGTGTATTTCGCATTTCTGTGTGTACTATGTTCTTTGTGTTGTTTTGGTTTTCCTTTGTAGCTTCCTTCAGTACTTTGATACAGTTGGTTGGGTCTTTTGACCTGTAAAAACCATCTCCCATATAACCTACTCTGTTGGAGGGGACGTTAAACACTGTACAATCCAATCCACAATCGTTGTGCACTGATGAACTGACTGAACCAAACTGACGTGGGATGACGTCGCTGTGTACTGGTCTTTGCATACCACGCGCTAGATCGCGCGGCTCCAGACTTCGTCGAATTCTTGTCTGTTAGTCGTCGACTTTGACGTAAGTGGTGCCAGCGCATTTCTAGCTGCCCGAAAACGAAAAGCCTGTTGGTCATACGCGGATTGTAATAATATGTGATCGGCGATGAGTAAACTTATCAGCACGTGCACGTGTCTCGGCCCAGTTGGCCGACAACCACCGACAGTGGCTATATGACCGTGACCCGTGTATTTGGTCTGCATCTTGAGCGATGTATATATGTTTGTCGACGATACATCGAGTCTCGTCGTAAAACAACTCAAATCGACTGACTGACATCGTGCATCGTGCGGTCACGGCAGCGGCCCGATGTTCCCACGGGAAGTGCGGGCTGCAGATGACATTCTTGCGACGATGATATTTGCTATGGTTAGCAAATCAAATCTACCTAAATTCATCACACGACATATGTTTCACATAAATTTATCCGAGCATCAGCCAATAACTATACGTGTGGTACTCTGGTACCAACGGTTGCGCAAGCTATGACAGTCAACACTATAACGACGACAGACAGAAATACTAGCCCGTTGTTTTATCGTAAATGTAAACGGTCGTTATAGTGCAAGACAATTTGCAAGCAGAGGATTGCCTTTTTAAACTAGTATTAAAGATTTGAAGTAGCTGAAATGAATTGATATAAGGCTTCATCATTAATTTATGTACCACTAAGAAGTGTCGATCATCCACGATTTTGCTCTACTGAAGTACACTCGCAACGGTTGTCGGACCGCACATGAGAGTTAGGCCTACTATGTGGATATTTTGTTAACATGTACTTTCCCATTATATTTCGAGCACTGTCTTGGTTACGATTTATTACCTGAGAACGGTTAAACATATCCTAGTAATTGTGTCGTTTTCTACAATGATTGCTGTTTATCGCCAAGTTTGCACAATATCGGGCCCATTGTGTTCCTATGTATCTCAGTCATTTCTTGACCGATTACAGCAAAATTTGGTGCAAAATGAAGTGGGAAGCCCATCCGCACTTTTCGCAAATTTTCGGTAGCCTAGGTCGCACGGTCGCAGGTATGGCAAGCGGAATTAACATTTATTCACAATTGCTGATATCACTATTTCGAATTACTGATATCAGTAATTAAGAATAAATGTTAATTCCGCTTGCCATACGCAGGAAGCAAGTGGTGTCAAAATTTAGGCGAGATGTCAGGGTGGAGACAAACATTTTCACAAAATTATTTTGTCGAAGCTTCTGATGCAAAAAGTATACCGAAATCAATGCTAAACATTTGTTTTTACTGCAAGAGAAGTTGCACTGGAACAACCTTGAAAATGTTGTTATAAAATTCAGTAGTCTAAAGTGTTTCAAGAATTCTTTACTGTTGTGCACTTTGCCCAAATACGCACGTTGTTTTTAATAATGGTCAGAAGTATTCTCTGTTGTGAAGGCCTGTTTTTAGTCTGTTTCTACTTTTTATGTTCTGCTATGTTTTGCTATTGAGAGTGCATGTGGTTTGTTCTGTTTACTGCACAACATGTTAGTAGCGTAACATGCCCTTCCTGCTTTCTTTTAATAGGTCTGAATTCGTTTCTTAAATTCCCAGAATTGACGGCGATGTGGCTTTACAAAATTTACTAATTGGAAGTTGAGCTACAGTTCTATTTGATAATCCCAAACACTCGCTGAAGTACTGGAAATCCAAGACACTCACAAACTTGTACTTTTGTTCCAATCAGGTGCTTTGTACTCAACTACAGCAAGTATCCCGTGGCAGGTGTCTAAAGGCACGATATGCTGTTGTTCCTCACCGACCTCCCGTTGAACGACAGCGCCTACACGGCAGCGTCTGGGCTCAACGATGCCGCGTTTCGTGCCTACCACTACGCTCTGTTCGTTCGCTCTGTCTACGACTACTACGTTCCCGTATTGATCGTCGGCGGTCTCTTCTGCAACATCATCAGCGTCGTGGTGTTGGCTAATAGCGACGTGGGTGGCGGCGATAACAGAGAACATCCGACTTCGACGTCGTCATTAGCAGCGCAGACTGATGACTCCTACGACACCTACCTGTCATCGCGTGCCGTCGCCGACTCCGTCTTTCTACTGTGTCTGTTCGCCGTGTGGCTTGACACGGTCAACGTATCCATGTACACGACGGCAGGATGGTGCCAGGTACGTCGACTTTGGGTGGTCTAGGCGTCCGGTGTAACGTGATAGAATAACTACCATAGTTATTTTATTTTACCATAGTTATTCTATCACGTTACACCGGCATTGCGTTTAGCGGCTGATTAATAACACAATCAGTAGCGTCAAATCGAGTCAAGTAGTTGGTCGAGTGAGGTTTAATGTGTGCTAAGTCCCAGTCGGCACCTTAGACTCCCAGGTCATTTCGAAGGCGATATTTTTGGAACTAGTTCATTCATTCTTTCATTTTTTATTTAATAATTCGGCGTTTCGCAGTCTTACAGAAAGTAGTGTTACAAAACTGAAAAAAATGTAATAAAATAATGCACAACGTAATAATTTAACATTTATTATAACATTTAATAGTTTGCAGAGACATTATTGTAGGCCATATTATTGCGCAACATGAATATTATTACATCGTTAGACAGAACGAAAGAAAAATCTTAGCTATCACAAAATAGTCAGAACATTGAAACTATAACTAAATAACAAATATGATGTCTGTTCATACGACTGAGAACTGAAGCAAATCGGTGAATCAGCTGACATTCTAAACTGATTTTACGAGCTGTAAATAGGAACTAAATGTAGAACTATGAAAGGGAATCTGCCAAACAACTGTCACTTAATCCTGCTCTCTTGGATGGGATGGATATGCTCCAGCCGTGAGTGGAATTTATTGTCTGGCTGTGGTCAGCCATCTCATGAAATTTCATTGAACTTGGTCGAACGTTTGCGCTCTGGGATCCTGCCGTGAAGGTTGGAGCGGGGTCGACCAGGCATGTTTATGGCACGACATAGAGCAAGTACGTTGATCGAGATCAACGCGTTACCGATAAGCCACGCCACCATCATAGTAGTTCTGTTCCAAACTGTTTTGCGAAAAAAATTTTTTTATCAAAAATCTGGATTCTGGAGTGCTCCGCCCTCTGGCTTGGGTTGGTCGACCCTAAATTCTTCTGAGCATGTCTGGTCATTTTGCCAAATTTGACGTATGCAGATGGAACGGTTGGAGTGTGGACATGGCGGATGTGAAAAATTAGAGACCACAGGGGCCCATTTCCTTGTGTTCGGTTGTGTTTGACCCAAGGAACCGTCTAGTTGCATACCTGCGTGTATTGTAATAACATCAACTTGGGAAATTTTCTATCAAAAATTTCGCGTTCCTAGTCTTCTACTTATAAAACCCGTTTTTATGGGCCTTCTTGTGATTGCAGAAAGTTATATCACTTCTTACCAGTAACAACGTTTACAAGCACGCCAAGTTTTATGCAAATCCATTCCGAATTTTTTTTAGTTATTCTGCGTAAAACAGACGTACAGACCGAATTGAGATGCCCTTTAAACGTCATTTAAGGTCATGGTCATTGGTAGTGGCACTGTTTTATATACGATTTCCTGTTAATCTTGCATTATAACCTCGTCTTTGTTCGTACATAATTCCTACGGTGCATACGAATACCGGAATAATAGGAATTACAGGAATTACAGGACTTACGTCAGAATGTCGTAAAATACAGTCATTTTGTCGCCAAAATTCGAAAAGGCGTTAGGTTTAGGGTTAGGGTTAGGTTTTAATTTGTTTTACATGTGATTCATATGTTTTTGCATATGTTGTATACTGTATTTTACGATATTCCGACGTAATTCCTGTAATTCCTGTGATTCTGGTATTCGTATGCACCCTAATTCCTACAGTAAAGCTATCGGACAGATAAGCAAACTGCACAGTGACTGGACTAAAATAACACTGTGACATCAGGCGGTGACGTATGTGAGTCTGGTGACGTCGTTTGTGTCGGTTTGGTCGACGCTCGTGGCCTCTGTGGACCGGGTGACAGTACTCTGCTGCAGTGGTCGCACATCCTTCAGCACTCGGACGAAAGCTCGTTTCGTCTGCGCCGGGCTGCTGTGGTTCGCTCTACCAGTCTACCTCAACATCAGCATCCTCATCGATGTCACCGACACGTACATCGGACCGGTCTGCGTCGAGCTGCCGCAGTATTACGACATGATGCAGGTACAATTGCGTTCAACTTAGTGATGTACTGGATATCCGGTTCCGGTTTGCCCGATATCAAGCTGCTTTTCATTAGATCCTATTCCGGCTCAGTTTCCGGCCAAATTGCTAGCAGAAACCCGATAATTATATCAGCGGGATATTTTATGAAGCAAGACCTTCAGTGTAAATACAGCTTAACAGTACTCTCTGTAGGCTGCAGTCAGCGCTCTCTAACTTCACACATTGCTGTGATAAGCATATGCGTCACAGTTTGAGTGATTTGTATACGTTGAAATGGGAGTTTATAATGCCAGAATGAATATTTTTAATTAAACAGTGTCATATGTTTGTATTTTTGTGTCTCTGTCTGTCCGAGCTCCATATAATGCAACTGAAACCAGACGCAATTGGACGCATTTTACCAATTCCGTACACATACAGCACATGTTGCAGAATTTTCTGCTGTTCCCACTGGCATCATAACTAATAAGTAGCCCGCATTAATTGCTACATGTATTCCTGCACCTTGTGCTAACCATAAACAGCAATAATCGATCGTAAAGCATTAGCTACAGTGTTTCACGTAAAATACGCGAATATCGTTCAATTGCACCGTGGCCGCCATTTTGTCGAAATCTCGGAAGTCGCTTGGAAATACATGTACGACTTCCGACTTCAATGGAACGGTATTCTCCACTGGGAAACTCGTAAATACGAGTTTCCGAGCCCACTGGAACGCAACAATAGGCACAGCGAGTCAATCGCTATCTGCTATGACAGTCAGGCGGCTTTGAAAGCACTATCATCCCCTTAAGTCATTTCGGCCTTGGTTGTAGAAACTATGGCTACCCCATGAAAGCTAGTTATCTTCAACAGCGTACGTCTGGTTTGGGCACCTAGGCATCATGACATAATACCAGCTAGGCAATGAGATAGCTGATGCACTTGCAAAGCAAGCATAAGCATCAGCTCATCCTTACTTCGGACCAGAGCCGGACGTCGGTGTTACTTTCACTGCTGTACGTAATGCGGTGAAACAGTGGTCTGTCTGGGAGTGGTACAGACTCTGGTGTCTAACACCACGGTGCAGGCAGGACAAGCCCATGCTGAAGGGATGACCTTAGTTTCTGCTCTAGTCTATGCTTAACTAGGAGGGATCTTCGCATCCTGATAGGCTTACCAACAGGTCATGCGGACATAGACCGACACTTGACTTTGATTGAAGGCAGGTTGGATCCCTCTTGTCCCCTCTGTCAAGTGGAAAACGAGACTGCTCTTCATCTCCTTGGAAGGTGTAGCGCACTTTCACTTACTAGACTTACCCTTCCATGTCTTCACCATATGCATTACACTGTCGTTAGGTAGCATACGTTGGCCTTTACTCCTGAAGCTTGCCAAAGCTTCTGGGAGATATCTATAGACTTTGGCGTAACGGGGGAAGCGCAGTGGGCCCACCGAGTGGTCTGCGCGCTGGATGCTGTCTACTGGCGACATCCACTCCAAAGGTAAGGTATAGGGTAGGGTAAGGCAAGGAGGCCAAATTATAGAGAACAAGGGCGATTTTGTGGCTAACTAGAGGTATTTTTCTCTACCAGATTTTATCACAAACCATATTCTGTTTCTGCAGTCAACTGAGCAAAACAGCAAGTCATAGGGACTACTACCACAGTCTGTACTGGCAGGCATGCCAACCGACACAGTGATCCGGTTGACTATACATGTCAGGATTGCATGTGAAGAATACGAGTTCACCGAGCATCGTGTATCAGACGTGTGAGCTCGTCTTTCTGACACTATTAACTCCGCTATGCGACAAAACCGTATCAAATGGCGCAGAACTGGCTGGCTCACGGAATGAATGTCTGTATACGGGGAGTCGCCGCAAACGTTGCGACGACTCGGTTGATGGTTTCCTTTCCTTTCCTTTCCTAGGATGTGGAGATTTGCTGTGCAGGGGCGTAGACAAGGGGGTATAAAGAGATGTGTAGCCTACAAAAATTGTTACTGTTACAATTTAGTCGTTCAGAACTTTAAATTAAATGTTTAAACTAACTTTTAAAATTCAGGTAGAAGCCAGACAACGGCGTATCCATAAGCACTTACACACTGCAGAGGGTTGGTTAATTGGTTGATGACTTCGTTCAAGTAAAATTTGGCATAACTGAAATCCTAGCCAAACCTCTGTTGCTGTGATGAATCGTCAAGCGTTGCCTCCTTCAAACTCTGTAAATATAGTAAATAACTTGAACATGAAGTTAAGCATATCAGCTTATTTGACTATATGGAATAAACACATTTTGCCTGTCAACATGGCGCCGTTGACTAAAGAAGACAAAATGATCAAAAGTCTATGTATGAATTTAAAGGTTACAACGCTTGGCAGTTTATAACGGAGTTTACGGATAAAGGTTGGACGAAAAACAGCATCAACAGGCTGCTGGTCACAGCTGGTGAAGTTCGGAACAGTCAACAGGCGTCCGGGCAGCAGCAGACAACGCAGTGCTTATACTGATGAAAACGTCGACACAGTTGAGGCGCTGGTGCTGAGTCAGGAAGACAAACCTCAGAGCAACCGAACAGTAACAGAAATTTCACATGTGCCGGGGATCCATTGGTCGTCAGTTTCGCGGAATATTCAGAAAGATCTGTGTTTCATATGCTGCAAGAAAAGGCGCGTTCAACAGCTGACTAAAGCGAAGAGCAAATCCCGTCTGCTGCAGTCGCGTCTGCTACTGGACAAGTTCTGTGAGACTGTGACACTGACTCCGAGTTAACGACTTCATGTTCTTCAAGGACGAGAAGGTGTTTCATGTAGAATGATCGAATATACGTTCCAGACAATGTCAATTGAAGCGTGAAATCGCTGCTGAACGGCTTCTGTGTTGTCGGCCAACTTTATCCAAGTCGCCGATGGTTTCAAATTGCCGTCTCAAAGCTGGGCTGTTCGGAGCTGTTCTTTGTTGAACCTGGCGTGAAAGTGGACGGCCGTTATTACCGTGAAGTCTGCTGAAGCAACAGATGCTGCCAGTCATGTGTCGCATTGCAGGCGACGTGCGCCCGCACACCGGGCACGTGAGACTGTCCAGCTCCTGCAGCAGCAGACACCGGACTTCATCTCGCCAGATCTGTGGCCGCCAAACAGTCCTGATCTGAACCTGACTACAGAATCTGGGGTTTAATGCAGGAGCGTGTTAACAAGACTCCTGTCGGAGACGTCAGTCAGCTGAAACAGAGTTTCGTCGACTCCTGGTCAAGTCTGTCTCACGACGTCATCGATCGACAACGCAAAATGACAAGTGCGGCTCCGAGCGTGTGTGAAGGCCAAGGGACGCCACTTTCAGAATCTTCTGCATTAAAACCGGCTTTTTTGGAAGTTACCCACGATTTCCAAAAGAATCATGCGCGCGTTATTTTCGGTATGCAGTTTAAGAGACGATAACGTGATAACAAGCAAATTTACATGAAAACCGAAGCACAGAAACTCTATTTGGAGTATTTTGAATATTTCTGCCAAATGTTATCAAAATCGATCCTTATAATTTTGAGCTATACCGTTTCAAAGTTGTTGCGTTTTTCGAGACACAGTGTACCACCGTCGCACTGACTACGCCTCTGTGTGTTCTGCTGTAGGTGGTCAGTCGTGTCGACAAAGTGGTCAACGTTGTCACTCCGTCTATTGTCATCACAATCGCTAACGTCGTCACTGTCGTCTTACTCGTCCGTCTTCTCTGCACATCGCTTCGTTCCAGGCAGTCCAGCGCTGAAGTAGTCGTGGACAGTGACAGTGAGTACATCAGGTCGACGTCAACGGCTCAGCTGTGTGCGTCGCTGACGTTTATGCTGCTCGGTCTGCCGGCACACTTCCACGAGCTGTCCGTCATGTTGGCTGATAGTCAGTCGGCCCCGGTGGGACTTGAGACTTACATGACTCAGCGACTGTTGCTCGTTGTTCTCTACACACGCTGCTCGTCGACGTTCATCGTTCACGTCACCGTCAACGGCGGCTTCAGACGCCGACTGACCGCCATGTCGCGGCGCCTCGTCCGACGCAGTCGCACCCGCTGCGGTCGCACTCCCCCCGCCACCCCCGGTGACATATCTCTGTCGCTGGCACAGACGTTGTCGCGTGACCAACAGCCGACCAATAGCGACAGTCGAGACTGTTTCTCGGCAGTAGCCACAACCAGTTTGAACGAGTGAATACCCGGCGCAATCGTTCCGGTGACTGATCTGTTCGTGTAACCGTTGCACCCAGCATACGCTTTTTCGTGCATTTTATTTTCAATCTAGGCCTATAAGTAAGTAAGTAAGTACGAATATTTCTATCGGTGCAGTTAATAAAGTTCACACTGCGCCATGGCCCCACTGTCCAGACACTGCAGACAGAAATATCTTTAACGACCGCCGGAATTCATTGTACGATAAGTCAGCGTCTTTCATGTGTGATGGAAGACTGTTCCATAGTCCGGGTCCAGCAGCCGAGAACGCTCTGTTGCGAAAGGTGCTGTATATCCGCGTCACGACGCATGTTCGGCTCGCTGTGGAACGCAGTTGCCGATCACGAGCATCGGCGACAAGACGGCAGTCGTCGGCCAGGTACGATGGCGAAACGCCAGACAACGACTGGTGGACGACGGACGTGGCCACCTTAAAGTGGACACGCTGGTGCACTGGGAACCAGTGTAGCTGACGGCGCACTGGCGACATATGGTCGGAGCATCGAGTACCAGTCACCAGACGGGCAGCGGCGTTCTGAACCGACTGCAGCCGGTTCATCAGTCCTTCCGAGATGCCGAAGAACAGCGAGTTGCAGTAGTCCAGGCGGCAGGAAATATAGTTCCTTTGCGGTGCCCAAAGCTCCGTATTTAGTCCATTACTTTCATCGTATACGCTACCTCTCTCAGTGTGCTGGCCACCTGGTGAGTACTGAATACACTAAGCGATCATTGCGACCATTCATTGGTCTCTGTTACGGTTGTTACCGCTTGCACAGACTGAATAAATACACGTGGAACTGTCGTCGTTATAAACAGTTCTGCAGCTTCAGTGAAGATTAACGTCTTTGCCGTGTAACTGCAAATTGAAGTCTTAAGCTTAGTAGTTGACCTTCAAATGACCTCAAGAATATTGCAAATGTAATAAAAACGGTACATACGGTGGGACTGACACGACCGTTCCGATATAGGCGTAGTTCTGTAGACAACATATGCAATATTTTTGAGATATTGCTTATCGAATGGTTTGCAATAGCTGAAATAACCTTTCAAAGTGACTCAAGGTTATCAGAAATCACATGCTTCTATAAAGAAACTATCAATCTTGTTAACAGTCAATACCTATCTCACACCGTTTACTGTTATTTGTCGAAATCACGACTTTTTACCCGCGCGACGCTATGCTAACGCGGGTCTTTGCGAGAGCAACGTGTCCGTCTGTCACGAGCCGGTATTGTGTCAAAACAAAGAAAGCTAGCGTTATGATTTCTTCACCACCTGGTAGCCACACGATTCTAGTTTTCTGATGCCGACATTTTAAGGGGTTCCCCCAAGCGGGGGCCTCAAACAAGGGTGGGGTGGGAAAATTCAGCCATTTTCTAGCTTTAAGCGTCAATATCTCGAAAACGGTAGCAGATACGGCCAAAGTTACTATTAGTGAC
>Ga0056114_1001772_pt1 | contig 10289 bp, 11 predicted proteins | sample WorMetHERISLAND1_FD_77005 | JGI IMG/M metagenome (GOLD analysis project Ga0056114, IMG submission 77005) | Marine gutless worms symbiont microbial communities from Max Planck institute for Marine Microbiology, Germany - Olavius loisae HERON... ... | reverse complement strand
TCAGCGTTGATGGACTCGGATCTGGCATGGGTAAATGGTAAGAGCGGTAGACAAAGCTGATGCTATGCTGACGCTTTCCAGCGCTCTATAATATCGGAAGCCATTTACCATTTACCATTTTACTGTGTTGGCGGGGACGTAAAACACTGCTCCATCCATCCATCCATCCATTGCCCAACGTCATATCGCCCGACTAACTCGCCCCAGGTGGGATGAGTTATGGTGCGGACAACCAACTTGCCGTACCGAAACTAAATCAAAGCAACGCAATGACAATGTCCAGTAAAAAGCCAGAAATATGGCTGGTAACACTGGATACCAACTCGCCCCATATTTACCTGGGTCAAGTTGGTTTGCAAATGGGCGAGTTGGTTACTGAGGCGAATTGGTGGGTGTCTGTAAATACTACATTAGCCCTATCCGCCCATCGGCGACCTATCTTTGTTGACTGCTGCCGCGCCGCGCATTCCCCGACCAATGCGAGGAAGGTGAGCAAGCGTCATGCACCGGTGTAGGCGATGGGGTGATAGTTTAGCTAATTAGCTCATGTAGCATTACCTAGTACTGAGTACAGGCATCCCATCGGCCGCCCGGTCTATAGTGTTACAACCCCCGCCGGTGTAATACTTAGAGACAATTGCACAATTAACCCTTTGAGGCCCACTGTTGCCATATGGCTACAGCTATAAGCATCCGTACCAGACTGGGTTAAGCTGTTATTTGTAATTTTTGACATCGGCATCAGAGTGCCCGGATGTCAAAAATTACAAATGATGGCTTAACCCGGTCTGGCACGGGATGCTTTATAGCTGTATCCATATGGTAACAGTGGGCCTCAAAGGGTTAAACAAAACACTTAGTTTCTCAAAAATGCTAACCTAATGAAAAATAATGACCATTGTGATTTTGAGGAGTTCTGTCATGACTGCAGGCTAGCACGCTTAAACGAGTTGTTGTTGGCTGATATACGGAGGCTGTCGGTTGTGGCAGTGGTGTTCTTGTATCAAAATCAAATAACTGGTTTTTACAACAAAACACAACAACATCATTGGAACTTTATTTCAGTGATTCAGTTCAATGCAAACTGTGTGCACGTGCACACGGCGGCGGCGGCGGCAGTCAACAAAGAGGTCGCCGATGGGGCTGATGTAGTATTTACAGACACTGGCTAATTGGTAGTGGGGCGAATTGATTGTAAATCATCGCATACCATGAACGGTTTTGTTTTGGTGATGACACTGTTATCATCTGTGTGAACGCCGCAAAACACTAAGAAAACACCAGTTATGACGGATGGTCACACTAAAACGAGCCAGGACAGTGTTGTGGCTGTAATTATTGTTGCTTGACCTGACGGTATTATTAGTACACGTGTCAGGGGTACCGCAGCGGCAGTCCCATCGCCGTTCAGGCTTGGCAACCCTGCTGTCTGTGGGAGCCATCGCCTAGTCAGCCCATATAAGTGTAGACTAGGGGATTTGCTTTTGCTGTGTTTTGTGTTTATATATGTGCTTATTGTATTTTTGTGTTAATATTGTACTCCCTGTGTCCCTTCCTTCAGTACTTTGATACTGTTGGTTGGGTCTTTTTACCTGTAAAAACCGTCGCCCATATAACCTATTCTCTGTTGGCGGAGACGTTAAACCATGCTTAAGCAATCAATCAATCACACAGATGCCGGGACAGTCAGACATAGAAAATGGCAACTAAATAATAACCAAATAATTTGACAATACTGTCACAGTTAGTGAAAAAATAGCTGCTAATATACAGAACAATATGACAGCAAGAATGTTTTACTGAAAGATGTACCATATACAAAAAGACACCGCAGTATCTTCGCACAACATTAATCACAGCCATGACGCTGTCCTGGAGTCTGTCACGGCATCCCAGCTTGTTTTAGTATGACTCAATGCCAACGTCGATTGCCGTTAAGTTAATCAATTTTCTTTCCTCACTCCTCAGTAATGACCACCGACATGCCACCGACCAACGAATTGAAGCTTCCTTGTAGATCTGGCAACGAATTATAAAGAGATTTAGACCTATTATCAAGTTTGACTATTCACAAGTCTGACTATACACAATTTCTGGTTGGTGAAATTGGTTGTCCTGAAAATTTTGCATGAATTTTAAGTGGCACACTTTTTTGATTCACAGTGTATTCATTAATGAAAGCAGGTACGTGTGTGATTTTTGTTACAGTTTTGCTGCAATGTTATTGTCACCCAACTCATAACTGAACATGTCTAACAGACGTTTGCGAACACTTGGATTTGATTCAGTGGTTCTTCAGAAACTACACAGAAGTAACCTGCACACTTGTCGGGTTAGTGACGTGTTGTTTTTGAGATTTTACTATTTGATGCATCAGTTATGCAGTGGGATAGTGTTGATCCGTGTTAGCAATACACTTTTTAGTCAGTCATAGCAGCAACGTTGTTGTTGTTAACAGACAGCTTGACAGCAATTTTATGTCATTGAACAACTGTGAATAATGTTTTTAATTCATTTTGTTCATTGTGGTTGTATTTAGGACGTACTGTGCAAAAATGAGTTGGAGTTGTTAAACTTGTTGAACGTGAATATATACATCGTTCATAGCATCATCCAGAAAGCATGCGATGTTAGTGTGCCTACTCCAACGACGGTAATTGATCACTTTAGTGTTATTGTGGACCGTGTAGTTCCACATCGGATTTGTCTCAAAACGTGACTTCATGGAGCTGGTGCATTAACTTAAATGTATATCATTACAGTGTGCTCTGTGCAGAAACTGATAACTCCAGCACATTTCTGTAGTTTACTGAATAGTAAGTAAGTAAGTAAGTAAGTAAGTAAGTAAGAAAACAAGTACCCTGGTAAGTAAAGTGTAGATTTATATAGTGTGGCATTGCTTAACGATCTCTAACACGCACATTGTGTTTGTAACCAGAGAAGAGAAATGTCTTACTGTTTCTCTAAACACAAGATAGTGTCAGAGCGGCGTCTTTGAGTGACTGTTTCATGGCGCAGCAGCAGCACAAATGAATTAATGTCCTGTGTATGTTGTCATCTGGTATCGAGTCACATTTAGCAGGCCACGATGGGCAGAGCGCCTAGTTGACACGCTAGTACGATGGTTACTGGTTGGCAGAGCTCAGACAGATATTGTGGTGCCAGCCTGTGTAGTCATTTGTATACATACACACACAGTCGATAGTCGACACATGACGTTGTATCTGAGACGTTGTATCAGTAAAGATCATGGCGTCATGCATTCGTCAGACCACCATCATACTTCCACGTGTTGGTAGCAGTACGTGTGGCAGGGTTCATAACACGCTGAAGTTTGTCCGTTGTCATCATTGATATTGATGTTTAAAGCATAAAACAACCAGCTATTCCATAGCAGTGGACATCTGTAAGTGTGCATATACATTTTTCGCAGTCTCATATACACAGATAGTCAACTGCATACAGCACTGTTATTGTTTACAGCTTACACATTTGTCTGGTTTCAGTTCTCACTCTTCCACTTAGTTATTCGGCCACGTAATGTAAAAGACATTCAGACTGTGCCAACATGTAAGTGTTTTTCATAATTTTGTATAATGCCATTATCCTATGTTTACACTGATCTGTGTGTTGGCATGGTCTGCTTGTATCAACTCAAGGCATTGGAGTTATGGCACGCCAGAGAAGCTTCAAGTTGCAAGTCTTTTCTGCCAACTTTTTTGCTGGAGTTGGATATAGTTCTGCATGGTGGCCTGCTGTCTGGATCTGTCACTGAGGTGCATTGGTCGTCTGTTGTAAATTGTGTAATGAATGCATTCATCTGTGACATCATGTTGCTACATATTTATATTTGTCATTCCAGTTTGCTCTCATTTTTATTCATATACATATCTGTGTGCTTGTATATGTGTGTGTGAATCCAGTTGTAAATATGACAGGAATTCTGCCATTATTTGTCTCTCGTTGTTGAAAGTCCACTCTGAGTGCTAGCATCTATGAAGGTTGATGTTTGTGTTGCAGATTGCTGGCCCTGCAGGATGTGGCAAAACTCAGTTCTGTTTGATGATGTGTGTGGCTGCTGCCATGTTACACAGTCACAACACTGGCTGCATTAATGGTGCCACCATCTATATCGACACAGAATCAGCTTTTAGCCCTCATAGGTAAGCATCTCAAACAATTATATCACTACATTTCTGCATATATGCAGTCGTCTATGGTGACTGAACATATACCAGCTAATAGAAAGAACGTTGATATGTTTGTGGTGCATAAAGACATTGTCACAGAATTTTAGGTTTGTTTTTTTCATTTATGTGTACATATCTTGAAAATGTTATGTGTATGCATTGCAGTGAAAGTATGATATGAATTCATTACATAATTATGTTGCAACTTTTCTCAGCAGGCTGAATCGCATGAATATTGTGTGCATTTATATTGTACATTGTTTAGTGAAAAATAAATCACTGATTGTCACCTTCTTGCTGTTCCTTCCTGTGCTAAATTTTAATCTTTTTTGCCTCTCGAGCTTTTTGCGTAGCTTTGCCTAATAAGTGGAATAATCTCTGTCTGCATATCCACTCATCTGACAGTCTTGCTACTTTTAAATCCCATCTTAAATTTCACCTAATTTTCTCTTCTGCATATTAGGTCTAGTGACTCATATGCCAGCGTCTTAGATTCGACTATTGGCGCTATATAAATATTTAATTGCCATTGAGAGTGAAGAAAGTCAAGTTTGGTTGCTGATGTGGATCGTAACAGACTTCTAGAGATAGCATCGAGTCGTTTTCCAGCAAAGTTTGGCACAGAGGCTGCTCAGGTCGAGCTCTGCTCACAAGTTCACGTTTTCCGTGAATTAACTTGCAGCAGCTTGCTGGTGAGGTACTGTGCCATATTTGCTCACTAATGTCACCAAGATACACATAGTATGTCATTTAACGTTCACATATGTGTGTATTGAATTGGATGTAGGGCAGTCCCTTCCAACATTTTGTCCAAGTGCTGCATAAAATGTGTTACAGTCTCATCAACTGATTTTTTTGCTGTGAAAAGAAGTTATGCTGATAAATTCACAGAATATTTGGTACTCAAAAGTTTTTGCCGTGGCTTTCCTCTGAAACTACGAGATAAGTTCATGACATTAGGCACGACTCTTATGTATTCCATCGGAAAGGTGTTGGTTTTAATCACTTTTGTTCACATCATATGGTAACCTGTTTGGCTACCACCAGAGGCACAGGAGTAGAGTGGGCAATGGGCATATACCGTCAACACTGCATCAGATTAGTCAGTGTGAGATGAAAATATTGCACAAATTCCCAATGTTGACGTTTTGGGGGTCCCAAATGCCATTCCTCTGCAACTATCATAGTGAAATTCAGTTGGTGAAGCACACACTCCTTCTGTTCAGGTATTTACTTGTATTGTGCCAATAACCCAGACTCGGTCCATATATCATTGGAGTTTCTTCAGACTGCAGGGCCACATATCAGCAACAAGTTGCCTCCGGGACTTTAGCAGTGATGCTCTGTGTCACAACACGTTATAGAGACTGAGCTTGTGCTTATTTGGTTATAGCTGAAATGCTGATGCATTAACGAGTTGAAATGGCCTAGCGGCACAACAGCAGACGTCGGGCAATTGGCTTGTGGAAAGCCCTTCAAGACTGTTGTATTGATGCCAAAAATAAAAATAAAATTAGTTGTTACTTTTTTCTTCATTTTTGTATTAGTTATTGTTTTAGCCAATCATTTCAGTTGTAATTTTTGTTGTTGTCACATTTTAAGGTTTATTATTAGTTAACTAAAGCTGATCGTTTTCGTTTCAATCTTCATAAATTAGTTCCTAAAATATCGCCGTTAGAGACTCATTATGTTAATTTCTACTGGATATAAATAAACTTATTCGTTTACCTGTGTTGATGTTGTATAAAGTTTCGGACAGCAGGTTCCTTTCATTGGTTGATGCTGTGTTGTGAAAGATGAAACACTTATAGACTGGATTGAACTGATGCGTTGCAGGTTACAGAAGCTGGAGGAGACCATCGTCACGTATGATGCCAAACTCGTCATTATCGACTCCGTAGCGTCTGTCGTTAGGAAAGAGTATGATCCTTCCATTAGTCACAACATGGCAGAACGCAGCAGCTTCCTAGCTCATCTGGCCGCCATCTTGAAGCACACTGCTGAAGCCTTCTCAGTACCGGTCTGGTCTGATGTTGAGTTTGTTGATAACTCTTCAAAGTTTTGTGCATCCTTGAATCCTGTAGCTTATAATTGATTGGTATTTTTGTGGATAGATTTCATGTAACTTGTGGAGTTGTTTAATTGTTGTTGGTTGTGTTGAAAATAACAGATTGTCACAACAAATCAGATCAAGATGTTTATATCTCAGTCAAGGATTAATGTGTTTGACACAACAGGTAAGACTTGTGTTACAGCATCCAGCTCATTTAACATTTTCTTACCGAGTTTATCTTTAGTTTGCATTGTTTTTATTTGAGAGCCTTTGAATGGGAATTGAGTTCTGCATTGTCTTGCTGTTGACTCGTTTTGACAAGCATTCACTGAAATGTTAACTAACTAAATGAACAGTATCTGTACTTAGTAATAAAGATGATAATAATTTGCCGCGGATGCAATGTATGCATTGCTCACACATTGAGATGTATAGCCAGGGTAGACACCAGTGGGCTACATGATTTGACATGTCATTGCTTGCGCTACATCTGCAGTCGGTATTCTTGTCTTTAACATTTTAGCTGATTTGTCAGGTCTCAACGGAAGATGCACCGATGGCCTCGCCTTGATACTGTTACTGGAGCGAAACACTCTTCACGCCTTCTTGTAATTTTTGAGCCACCATGGGTTTTCCCTTGGTTAAAAAATAATAATAGTAATTCACTGATTGTAATGACGGCTTTTGTTTGACATGTTTGTTACTTGAAATGTTTGTGTGATTTATGCTGTGAAATGTGAGCGACATCATAGTGAAATGATAAGTCTTATAACCCTGTTGTGTTAATGATCTGTGTGACGTTCAGTCATTGGTTGAACTGTGCAGGGTTACAGTGTGCCGACAGCAGTGAATCTCAGTCTTCTATGTCCAGCTCTGACGGTCGTTCAGCCATCGTCGCTCTCGGCAACACTTGGAGCCACTGCGTCAACACCAGACTAATTGTTCAGTACGTGGACGACGTCACCCGACAGGTCTTCACAGCACCATTCACCTCTTAGAATACCTTCATATTTACTTGTTAAGATAAGACAAATTGGGCATATATTGTAAAGCCCGAAATTTTTGTGTGCCCTTTATTTTGTGAATTTTGCACCTAAGCGAATTCGTGAAAATAACAGGTAGTGAATATTTGAACTATACTCAGTTACTTAGTACATCTCTAATAGAAGCAAACAAAAACGCCAAAATTAAGGGCGCCAAAATAATTTCAGAGCTCTAGTCACCAAAATTAAGGGCATCCAAAATTAAGGGTTTTGCAGTACTGAGAGAAATACTGGAAGTAAGGCTGAAGCAGAAGATGGAATTAACCGGAAATTATCTGAACAATGTCATAAACCTGATATATGTATCAGATAACTAGACAGTGAAGTCATTGCATCTAATTTTGTATTTGTTTTGTTCTTATCTGAACGTGAAAATTGTCTTTTACTGGTCTGTATGAAGGTGACTGATACAGGAGCTTTGTGTGTTGATGCACTGTAGATGTTGGTGGCTAAGTCTCCCGTTGCTCCATTTGCAGCATTCACCTATACTATCACTGCTTCGGGATTTGTTCTTCAAAGTAAGTGACTGCGATGGTAATTGTGCTGAATCTGGAATGCTTTCTGTCCACACGGCAGACTGTGTGTTTAGTCATACCGTATGTTTTTGTTTTAGCAACAAACAGCCATGGGTTTATTCATACGATTAGTTTGCAGTTAGTCAGTTACTCTCCCGCTACAACGGAAATCATGAAGAAGGAAGTACCGGTATTATGACGTAGTGTGACAGATTTGAATATCAGAGTCTGAATATCTTGAATGCGTTCAGTCATTAGTGGACAGATAAAATACTGTTATCGTGTTATATTGCTGGCAGTGAGCAGTTTTTTTTGGCATATATCTAATACTGTTTGTTTACCATATATTTTCGATTATCTTTGGACTTTGGTAAACTAAGACATGAAATTAAATGGCACAGATATCTGTAATGCTCATCATGTACAGGAGTTTGGTGTTGTCAAACTAGTGCCTATCATTGAGACTCTGGAAGCAATCTTTGTGTTTTATTTACACAATAAACTGTGCACAGTGGAGAAAAACTGACAATCTTTGTTGGATCAAATGCAGTTACTGCTGTACTGTTACTGGCGTTTGAAATTGTGAAAATAAGGGCAAAACATAAATGCACAATCGCCAAATATAATGCAGTGAAATATAAGGGTTTTACGTTAGTGACTGAAAATTCCTGTGTTAGCATTTTAAAAATTCTGCTTGCTGTTTTTTCAGTATTTGATTGACTTTTATATCTTATATCGATAGACTGATACCAGTATCATGTGTGTGCCTGATGGGCTGGTACTGAACCAGTATAACGACATGTTCATTAATCTGTTGATTGTATGAATTTGTTGTACTGAAATTGTTGGAAATTACTGTCATATTCTGTTTAACACTGGTGAGTTTTTTTGCTGTGCTTTGTTGCAGAGAGCAGCGGGAAGCTGTATTCAGGCACTGACCCCGGCCTGCAGATGATACGGACTAGGTCGTCAGTCGCTCACAACTTCCTCGCTTGCTGAATTTTGCTGCTTTGTGTCGTTGTGTATTTTACATGCTATTTTTTGCTCTGATTTGTAAATACACTGATATTTGTGCTATGTTCACCGGCGCATTCACACCCGGCAGGTACCCCTCTTTTCACAATCCCAAACTGTATACTGTTCAAAGTAGCACATTTTCGAGAAACAAATCTAGGGCACAGAAGAACCCAAATCCTTGCCACCAGATGCCTTTCCTGGCCTTCAAATATGCCAAAATAAATGATTTTGTAGCTGGAGCTTTGACTGGTCCCTGCTGTGGGAGATTAAAGTGCTTCCAGTCCCCTAGCTGGATAAGGGGACAGGGAAAGGGATGGCATGGGATGCGGGGAAATGGGATACGGCAGACGGAAAGGGACAGTGGCAGTGGGACAGCTGCTGAAGAACTTATTGTTTATGTCTATGACTGCAGCATGTTACTAGTTGTTTTTTGCACACAGTGTACAACCACTCTTTTTAATAATAGTAGTAGTAATAGTAATAATAATTATGGGACATGTTGTGTTCTTTCTCGAACTGATGGATCTCTCCTGATGTATGTGGCCTGGTTAGTGATAATGCCTGTTTGCATAATATCTTCAAAATTTCTAGTAATATTTCTATAAAATGTGGCAAGCTGGTTGCTGTTTTTGTCTGGCTAACTGTGATTAACATTCAACTGGACTTTGGATCCATTTCTTACTTCTGACATGATTCATTGACCAGACTGCCGTACAACATTCATGCAGCGTCTGTTCTCATCTTTATCAGCCAAAACCATCGTCTCATACTAGTGCCAAAGTTCTAGCAGTTTTTGTCCAGGATATGCACTCATTGTTTTTCCTACTTACTGTGCAGTTAGCCTTGGAAGTGCAAGTAATAAACAACTAATATGTATGGCTGTTGGTATCAATTAAAAGCTGTTGTCAAACTGAAACAATGCACCTTGTAACACTGGCATTGTAACATATTGTATCGTAAATTTGCAGGAACATTTTGACACATTATTACATGAGTAGTAGGAGCTTCATTAATAAACGTGTGACACATATTGCAGTTGAAGTACTACGGTAGTGAACGAGACAGACAGATGTGCTAGCACTTTGATTGACACAATAGGCTAGTTATGATTGCCATCACAGTGTGAATCAAATAGTAAAATAAGCAGTTGGATATTCCAAGTGAATATAATCTATGCTGTATATGATAACTTGTTGTGGATAACATTTATGCTACTTCTACTGCTACAGATGAAGTTTATTCAAGCTTCAAGGAAAGGTGTGTTTTTATCTGAACATCTACATAATTCACATTGTGGTGAGAGCTGTGCAGTGTGCATTCTGCCTAAAAGAGTGGAATCAACATCAAACTTATTACTGGCCACTTTTTACCGCGCGATGCACTTTAGTGCAAAGCGCGGTATTGCGATCGCATGTCGTCTGTCTGTCTGTCTGTCTGTCTGTCTGTCTGTCTGTCTGTCTGTCTGTCTGTA